>Ga0209508_1000180_pt1 | contig 74303 bp, 59 predicted proteins | sample AD_UKC129_MetaG_FD_184427 | JGI IMG/M metagenome (GOLD analysis project Ga0209508, IMG submission 184427) | Active sludge microbial communities of municipal wastewater-treating anaerobic digesters from Canada - AD_UKC129_MetaG (SPAdes) (version 2) | ecosystem: Engineered > Bioreactor > Anaerobic...
GCGGGACCCGGAACGAGCCGAAAAGTTTGGCCACGAGCCATGACGGCTCCCGCCGCGGCGTCGCCGGGTTTTTGGCACGCAGCGGCCACCAAAGGCCGCTGAAGAGGTCGAAGCCCTGGACAGTTTCGTCGAGAGGACGCCCGGCTAGGCTGCGCAGTTGAGAGTGTTCGCCTTCCTTCAAATCTGAAAGTTTCTTGATGTATTCAGCGGTCGGGTTCATTTTGTGTCTCCCTTCTTGCGGATTCGTTTTTTCTTGGCTGGAGCCGTTCCAGGCGAATCTGCGGTGGAAAGATGATCCATCTTTTCAACCAGCTCGTCGATCTTCTTGTTTAGCAAGGCTAAGGCGCGTTCTTTTGCTGCGCGGCGGTGCAATGGAGAGCCCGTGACTGTGGAGGCGACAATTTGTTCAACGAGCGGCTCGTAGATTTCCCGTAGAAACTTCTTATCCGCTTCGGAGTCGTTTTGCTCCGTTGGTAGGGTCTGTTCAAGTGCGGTCTGAATTTGGGCCTCAGTGTCGGGCGTCAACAGCACAACTGCGGCGTTGATTTCCTGATGATCATTCTTACTCGTCTTCTGGTTGAGCGTGGCGGATTTGACAAGAAAACGCAAGGTATCGGCACAGTGCTTGGTTAATTCAACCCGTTTCGCCACGGCCCCTTCGACCGGTTTAACCCGGATCATCTCGCAATGCTTCAGTAACGCCTGGACGGAGCCAAGGACGACCACGTCGTGTGGGACACTATTTATCGGATATGTGTCAGTTGGCTTGAACACTCCCTTCATCAGGTTACGCCAGAGCATTGCCGAATGTTCGACAGAATCATTATCATTAGGACTGGGGTAGGACACGGGTCCCTTGACGAGATGCGGATCGGCATCCCCAGGCTGCTTGGGGTCGATTTGCCTCCAACCAGGCTGAAAGCGAATCTCACGAATCAAACCACCTGTATTCGCGCCACAGTAGCTGCACGACATGCCGTCATTCTCAGTCGGCATGGTGAGAAGTACGCTACGTGACCGCCAAGTGAGAGCGATGAGGGGACCAATTTTATCGGGGCGATTGTTCGACAGCCAACTGAGTGTGTCATTCGGCGACGTTGTGAGACGCTTGAGTGATTCCCCAAGACACTGGAGTAAGGTGTTGCAAACAGGGAAAGCGTAGGCAGGCGTGTTTCCGTTGAGACTTGCGGGCATGCTCTTGCTACGACCCTTCGTACCAGCCGTGGCATAGCACGACCAGCGGATCAGGCCAATCGCACAACACGCCGGGCACAATCCGTCCACTTTGTCCCTGGTGTGACGGAAGTGATTCAGGGCCGAACCCGACGGCAGATCATGAATGAGTTCTGTGGCGGCGTTTGCTTTTTCTCCCTTGACAGTTAGGTCCTGCATGAACGGTTGTTTTTTGTCGAACAAGTCAAACGCAGTTTTGTGTTCCTTCAGCTTCGTCAGCCAGTCTTCCGATATGCCGGCGATTTTCAGAAGGGCGTCCTTCGCGTCCTCCTTGCACCACATGAGCACGGCCATCAAAAAACGCAACAATGCCACCCTGTCCATGGGATTGCTGGCGGCAATCTGCCGGATCTTGTGTGCATCCGTCAACGCTTGCCAGATTCCGACACGCTCCGTCTTCCCATTGACGTAAAGAACCGGTATCCATTTCTCTTCAAGCAGGTTGTATGTTCCCTGTGTCAACGGATGGTCCATATGGTTTTCCTCCTTGGCATGTTGCTGTAATTTTCATGCACCTGTAGGCTGCGTTTGGCATGAAGTGACCACACCGCTTGATGCCGAGATAGGGCAAACTCATCTACAGAGAGCTGCCGCTCTTCCATTACTCGATTCCAATTACGTTTGGCCCCTTGCAGCAACCTCTTTTTTTTGGGTGATCGGTGTATCATGTTCCGTCCTTCGGCGTTTACGTCCCGATAAAATAGAACAATGAGAACAATGATATATCAGTCTGAGGTCCATTGTCAAGTGGTTTGCCCGGTTCTTTTCGGTATTTGACCGAGTGTAGCCGAGACAAGGATTCCTGAGTCTAAGGGAGCCACCGAGCGGGGTAAGTCTGCCCGAGAGATATTCACCCACATAGAGCCATGCCGGAAGCCCTGTTCCGTGGACCTACGCCGAAGTCAGCATGCTCCTGTAGATTCTGGCGGTCAACACAAATCTGCCTTATCCCACTCTCATAATCGCCTCCATGGCCTTCTGCTGGTCCTGCTCGGCGTAGACTTCTGTAATAGCCGAGGACCGGTGCCCAAGAATAATCCGGGCCGTTTCCAGGCCGAACTCCTTCCGCAGAAACGTGGCGGCGTTGTGGCGCAGTTGGTGCGGGTGCCAGTGCTGCTCGGGCTTCCAGTTTGCAAATTCCTCATCCGACATCCCTTCCGGCCGAAACGCCTTCTTGATGGCCTTGGCGATGGAATGACCGTAGCCTGTGGTCGTATAGTGCTTGCCCGCTTGCCTTTTGGGCGACTTTTTGATGTTGGTGCCCACTGTGTTCCCTTGATGAAGGGGCGTCTTGCGGCCGGCAAACTTCTGCTGCCGCCATCCGGCCATGGCCTCTGCCGGGGAGAAGCAATATGCCTCTTTCGGCCGCAGCAGAAACGGCCTCAAGACTGCCTGGGCACGAGGCCCAAAGTAAATGGTCCTGCAAAAACCGCGATGGGCGGTCTTGTGATGAGCAGGGCGGTACAGCCAGATCTGGCCTGACATGTCAATATCGCATGGTCGCAGAATCACCAGTTCTCCGCTGCGGGCACCGGTCAAGAGCTGAAGCTGAATCAGCGCCCAGACCTGCCGGCTTACATACGGCTGGACCGCGTCGATATGTTCCTGAGGCACCGGACCAATCGGTGCAGTCTCCCTGGCCTCGCAGCGGCCCTTGGGCAGTCCCTTGACCGTTTGCAGGGCGTGATAAACGCCGGCCGGAATCAATTCCTTCTCGGCCGCCCAGCGGAACATCAGTTTGATCCGGCTGACCATCTTGTTGATGTTATTCCGGCAGAGTCCTTTTTGCACCATCTCGTGCCGGACCGCCAGCAGGGCACGGGGCCCAAACTCGACCGCCGGCGCAGCACCATACAGGAACTGAAGCGGCCGCAGGGCCTGCCGGAAGTTGTTGATTTCATAAGTGTGCGTCCCATCGGGCCGAACATAATAGCCCTCGGCATGCTTCCAGAACCGGGCGATAATCTCATTGATGGTGATGTCATTAGGCGATTGGTCGATCTGCTTTCCGGCCGCCAGCCATTCGGCAATGGCCTGGTGATAGCGCTGGTTTGCCTCGGCGGTTCCATAGGGGCCGAAGTATACGGCTCTTCCGCTCAGAACAGCATAGGCCTGGCCGGTGGCTTTGTGATGACGCAACTTGGGGATTGGGGTGGTTTTCTGGGCATTCACGGTATTCCCTTTCCAAAAAAGAGTAGTTCTACTGCTTTCCTGCAAAGAGTTACGACCGCAATGCCCGATGGCATGTAACCGTAAGTGTGGGTTTCAGCGTAACTTACGCCAACTCCCCGAGCAGGGGTCGAACCTGCGACCTAGCGGTTAACAGCCGCTCGCTCTACCGATTGAGCTATCGGGGAATCAGTATACTTCATAATATTGCTGTTTTCGGCGATTTTGTCAAGAAAATCGCTTTCAAAAATTAATTTTTCCCATCAAAACTCTTGCTGGACAAACCTTTTTTTGACGACTATACTTTGAAAGGGTTTCAAAAAGTCCAAAAGGGTGAAGGTCTGTTCTTTTCCCCAAAAGTGGAGAGTTAAGCTTAGGAGAAAAAAGGATTTACAGTAATGCCGATTGAAAAAGTCGACATTGATGGTTTTACAATTATCAAAAAAATCGGCACCGGTGCACGCAGTCTGATTTATCTGGCTGTTGATGAAGAGTCCGGCCAGACGGTGGCGCTCAAACGGGCTGTGATGGAAACGCCCGAAGACCTGCGTATTTTTGAACAGATGGAGACGGAGTACAAGGTCAGCCGACAGATAGACCATCCCTATATCCGAAAATGTTATAAGATTCTCAGGAAACGGAAGCTCCTCAGGACGCAGGAGCTGCTGCTTTCGATGGAATATTTCGACGGGCAGAGTCTGGAGGAGCTGCCCGGCCTTAGTCTGGGCGACGTCCTTCTGGTTTTTCGAATGGTTGCCACCGCCCTTAATGCCATGCACCAGAAGGGGTATGTCCACTGTGACATCAAGCCCAACAACATCCTTTTCAGCAAAAAGGGGGCCATCAAAATCATTGACCTCGGTCAAAGCTGCAAAATCGGCGAGATTAAGAAGAGAATTCAGGGAACTCCCGATTATATTGCACCCGAACAGGTTCGGCGAGAGCATCTGAGTCATCGAACAGATATTTTCAATTTGGGTGCTACGATGTACTGGGCTTTGACGGGGAAAAACGTCCCAACCCTGATTCCCAAAAAGAATGAATACGGCTTTTCCGTTCCGGTAACCGCCGATTTCAAGTCGCCCAGCGAAATCTATAAAAAAATTCCTGCGGCCCTGTCTAATCTTGTGATGGACTGTGTGAAGGAACGGCCGGGAGACAGGCCCTCGAGCATGTCTGAAATTATTGCTCGTCTGGATGTGATGATTCGCGAAATCTTTGGAGCACGTCTGCAGAACCAGCAAAGCCATGTCGCAGCAAACAATCCAGCTGTATCTGAAGGGGGCTGAAGCCAATCAGTCCGACCCTTATCGGAAGGGCAATCTGATTGTCCTTCCTGAGAAAGGCCGAGTGATTGTCTCAGGCGATCTGCATGGTCATCGAAGGCATTTTGAAAAAATTGTTGACTATGCGGACCTTGAAAATCACCCTGAGACCCATGTGATTTTTCAGGAAATTCTTCACGGCGGACCGGAGGATGATTACGGCGGCTGCCTTTCCTATCGTTTGCTTCAGGATGCCATTCGCTACAAACTGCTTTATCCGGGCCAGGTGCATATTCTCCTGGGCAATCACGATACGGCCGTCGTCAATCAGGGAACCGTGATGAAAAACGGACGGGAGGTCAATGTGGCAATGCAGGAGGCAATGAAACGGGAGTACCAGGAACACTTCGGGCTTGTGCATCAGGCGATGGTTCATTACCTTCTGTCGCAGCCGCTGGCGGTCAAGACCCCCAATAAAATCTGGATTTCCCATTCTCTCCCTGCGGACCCTTATGTGGAGTCGTTCGATTTGGAGATTTTTAACCGTCCTTACACAGCCGAAGATACCCGCCGGCCCAATCCGGTATACCTCCTGACGTGGGGCAGGCATCACAGCCCCGAGGCCCTTTGCCGAATGGCTGAGCGTCTTGAGGTGGACCTTTTTGTGCTGGGGCACCAGCCGCAGGATGAAGGCTGGGCGGTCGTGGGGAACAATACCATTATTCTCGCATCCGAACACAGTCACGGCTGTCTGCTCAACTTTGAATTGGAACGGCTCTATAATATTGAACTGCTGAGCGAAAGGGTGGTTCCCCTCGCCTCTATTTTATAGTTTCTTTCGGCCGGGAGAATGTCGGCTGGATTCAGACCGTTTGGGATGTCCGGTTTGTTTTTTGGAATCGGCCGATTGATGAGGTTCGCCGGGCTCGGGTGTCACGGATTCTTCCGAGGGGCGGGGAGCGTTTGTTTTGCTGCCGATAATAACAATTTGATTTTTTCCCTGCCGCTTGGCTTCCAGCAGTGCCTCATCAGCCCGTTTCAGAAGTTCATCGGAGGTTTTCCCATCGTCAGGAAAAGAGGCCAGTCCGCCGCTGATTGTCAGCTGTCCCTGTCCTTCGGGTCCCAGCATCGTAAGCCGTGATGCCGAAATCTCTTTACGAAACCGCTCTGCCATAAAAAGCGGTTCACGGGGATGTCGGGCCGGATAATGCTGCCGTTCCTCGACCGGCGCGGCGCCGGCAGCTGCTCGTTGCTTTTCCGGCAGGTCCCAGAAAACAACCGCAAACTCATCTCCTCCGATACGGGCCACTACATCATGCGACCGACAGCAGCGGCGAATCATCTCGCCTGCTTCGATAAGCACCTTATCTCCGACCGGATGTCCGAATTGGTCATTATACTGTTTGAAGTTGTCAATGTCGAAGAGCAGCAGCGTTACCGGAAACTGATACTGCCGAGCCAAGGCCAGGACCTGAGCCAAAAACTGATTCAGATAGCGGCGGTTTTTCAGACCCGTTAAGTCATCCTCCGTTGCCAGTTTTTCCAGCTGGCGGATTCGTTCCTGGTAGTATTGTTCCCGCTCAGGGGGCAGCGGCTGAGCGGCAGGTTTGGCCGGAGAAACCGAGACAAGTTCTTCCGTCCGGACTGGACAAATCAGGTAATCGTCTGCAACTGCCTCCAGCCGGCTTCTGTGCCCGGTCAGTTCGCGTGCCAGCGGTTCCTCAAGCATTTCTGCCAGAAGGAGAATCCGCGATTGCGGGCTGCTTTTCCGCAGGGCCTCTATTGCTTCCCGCGGATGTCCCTGAATGCAAGACAGCACCACGGCAATGGTTTCGAAGGAAACGGATTGCGCCTGTTCAATGCCCCCCAAAATTGATTCACAGACTGATGCTCCGTCCAGACTGCCCGGATTCATCAGGGCTTTTTGAGGTGAGCCAATCAGCAGGATTTTTTCACGAGAGTTTTCCATCATTTATTCTGGACGAAACAAGGCCTCCAGCTCCTCCGGACTGATACGGATATCGTCCGTCTCCGAAAGGTTTTGAATCTTTTCAGGAGTATTGTTTCGGCCGCTTTCCGCCGCCCAGCGGACCGCTTCTTTCAATGGAACACTTTTTGGACAGGGCAGAACGACTCCTTCCCAAATTGCCTGCTGAAGTTCGGCCGGAAGCACGGAGCTGTCAGGCTGCAGGGCAATGCATCGAATAAAAGGGCGGCGTTTCAGAAAGCTCAGAAAAGAGACGTGTTCTTTTGTGAGTTCTCTTGACGGAGCAACAAAAATGACGAATTCTTCTTCGGAGAGAGCGGAAAGAATCCGCACGGCTTCATAAAGATTCGCACAGACCTCTCGGCGTTCCTCCCATTCAGCCGGGAAAGACAGCGGCCCGAAAACCCGCTCGGCCCCATCGAGAATCAGGATTTTGCTGACAGCCGGTATATCCATCTCTTTACCCTCAGATTCCAGACCCTATTTTACCAAATTTTTGTTAAAGAAGTCAAGGTTTCCCTAAATTACCATCTTTTGCTTTCTTCCATACTTTCCTGTTGCCTTCGGGAAGCGAATGGATAGATTTATGGGAACAAAGCTTAATGGAGTTTCGGCCTTGAAAGAAAGGAGACAGCTTTTGGAGGCTTTTTTCGAACATCCGGATAAAATAAATCGTCGAACCTTTTTACACCGGTCTATCTTGACGGTTTCCGCTGCCGGGCTTTTCGCCTCCACAAAAGGATTCACGTCGGAGCTGTCTGATGCTTTTCCGGTCAAAATTGCTGTAGACGCCTCCCAAAAAATCGGCGAATTCCGCCCAATCTGGCGGTTTTTCGGGGCTGATGAGCCCAATTATGCTTATATGAAAGACGGCAGGAAACTGCTGGCCGAGTTGGGAAAGCTGGCTCCGCAGCGGGTCTATTTCCGCACACACAACCTTCTCTGTTCCGGTGATGGAACCCCGGCCCTGAAATGGGGTTCCACCGGCGTTTACCGCGAGGATGAGCAGGGCTGTCCTGTCTATAACTGGACCCTTTTAGACCGCATTTTCGACACCTATCTGGAATGCGGCATCAGACCCTATGTTGAGATAGGTTTTATGCCCAAAGACCTGTCCGTCAAACCCGAACCCTATCAGCATTCCTGGACCCCCTCGGCCAAATACGAAGAGATTTATACCGGCTGGGCCTATCCCCCAAAAGATTACAAAAAGTGGGCCGAACTGGTTTATCAATGGGCCAAACACTGTGTCCAGCGTTACGGGCGAAGCGAAGTCGAAACCTGGTACTGGCAGGTTTGGAATGAGCCCAACATCGGTTATTGGCAGGGCATATTCGAAGAGTTCTGCAAACTTCACGATTTTGCGATTGACGCAGTCAGAAGAGCCCTGCCGACCGCCCGAGTCGGCGGCCCCGATGTCGCCGGAAGCGGCGGACAATTCCAAAAAGATTTTCTCCGGCATTGTCTGGAGGGCACAAACCGGGCAACCGGTCAAACGGGTACTCCGCTGGATTTTGTTTCGTTCCACGCCAAGGGAGCCCCTCGCTTTGCGGACGGCCATGTTCAAATGGGCATCGCTGAGCATCTTCGAACCATCGAAGACGGGTTTCGCATCATCGCCTCCTTCCCGCATCTGAAGGGCCGGCCGGTCATCATAGGCGAATCAGACCCGGAAGGCTGTGCCGCCTGTCAGGGAGAGCATCTGGGCTATCGCAACGGTACGATGTATTCCAGCTATACGGCTGCTGTCTTTGCCCGAAAATACGAACTGGCCGAGCGGTACGGCATCAATCTGGAAGGAGCCCTCACCTGGGCTTTTCAGTTTGAAGACCAGCCGTTTTTTGCGGGGTTTCGCTCCCTGGCCACGCGCGGCATTGACAAGCCCGTCCTGAATGTTTTCCGGATGTTCAGCCGAATGGGCGGTCAGCGAGTTGCTGTGCAGAGCGATGGGGCGGTTTCCTTAGAGACAATGCTTCAGGAGGGGGTCCGTCGGCAGCCCGATGTTTCCGCCTTGGCTTCCTTCGACGAAGACAAACTGGCTGTATTGGTCTGGCACTATCACGATGATGACTTGGCCGGACCGCAAGCACAAGTCGAACTGAAAATTGCTCATCTGCCGTCGGCTTTCCGGCAGGTTTCTGTACAGCACTTTCGGATCGATCAGAACCACAGCAATGCCTATACCCTTTGGAAAGAAATGGGGCGTCCTCAAAACCCCGCCCCCGAACAGTATGCGCTGCTTGAGCAGACAGGCCGTCTGGCGGAAATCCCTGCACCACAAATACACACTGGATCAGATACCCTTACCCTTTCCTTTGCCCTGCCTCGTCAGGCCGTTTCGCTGCTGCTTTTCAGCAAAACTTGAAATAAAGTTCAGCTAATTAACTCTGACCGGTATCGTTGCCCGCTGTGCCCACTCGTTCCCCGTTTTTTAACAGATGGAAATTTGCATATACCAGGGGCCCGGCTGTGAAGAAAGGTTCAGATAATTCCGGCGTCTTACAGAACTGAACTGGGCTGTTAAAGGAGGTTCTTTTTATACCAGTCGATTGCCCTGCGAAGTCCTTCTTCGAAAGACACAACGGGTTTGTAGCCGATCAGTTTCTGTGCTTTTTGAATGTCTGCCAGTGAATGCTTTACATCGCCTGCACGCGGAGGTGCATAAATCGGATGGATATCTTTTCCGAGGATGCGGTTAATCAGTCGGATGACCTCGTTCAGGGTGATGCGCTGACCGCAGGCGATATTGATGACTTCGCCGGCGGTTTTCGGTGCTCTGGCGGCCAGCAGGTTTGCCTCCACCACGTTCTCCACATAGGTAAAATCGCGGCTTTGTTCCCCGTCTCCATAAATTGTGGGGGGGCGGTCATTCAGAATACTCGTCACAAAGGCCGGTATTGCCGCCGCATATTGACTTTTCGGATTCTGATAAGGCCCAAATACATTGAAGTACCGCAGCGAAATAGTCTCCAGTCCGAAGATTTTCGAAAACACATTGCAATAGTATTCGCCGAAGAGTTTGGCTGCTGCATAGGGAGACAGCGGATTGGGGAGCATCGATTCTGTCTTCGGCAGAGTTGGACTGTCTCCGTAGGCCGAGGAACTGGCCGCATAGACAAACCGTCTGACTTTGGCATCCCGGGCGGCCATCAGCAGGGTAAAGGTAGCATCTACGCAGTGCCGATGAGTCGCCGCCGGGTCCTCCACACTGCGCGGAACCGAAGGCAGGGCACCCTGATGAAGGACGACGTCAATCCCTTCCATACAGCGGCGGGCCGTTGCCTCATCGCCCATGTCTCCTTCAATAAATTCGATGGAATCGATGATATCGTCGAGGTTGCTCTTTTTGCCGGTGCTCAGATTGTCCAGCACCCGTACAAAAGCCCCTTCCTTCACCAGACGCCGACAGATATTGGAGCCGATAAAGCCGGCTCCGCCTGTGACCAGATAACGTTCCATAAAGCAGAGACCCTTTCTTTAGATGCCGGACCGAATTGGAACCTGCTGATATTCAAGGTAAGAACGGTACACTTCCTGGAAATAGCCGCCCTTGCGGCTTCTGACACCCATCAGCACCGTCCCGACGACGTTTGCCCGGATGGACTGAAGTTCCCGCAGAATTCTCATTGCCGCCCCGCGATGTGTTGTGGAGGCATTGATGACTACCAGAGTGCCGTCCGCCGCCGCTGCCAGCGCCTTGGCGTCGCTGACCAGCATAGCGGGTCCGTCGATGAGAACATAGTCATAGCGGGTTTTGCTCTGTTCGAGCAGTTCTTTCATCCGAGGGCTGTCAAGCAGCTCGGCCGGATTGGAGGGCAGAGGACCGCTGTCGATGATGTCCAGCCCGGCAATACCGCTGGGTCGGATGATTTGCGAAACATCCGTACATTGTCCCATCAGGTAGTTGCTCAGACCGTAGTCCGGATGCTCAACCACCGAACCGTTTTCACTGGTGCGAGGGAACAGATGAGCAATAGCCGAACGGCGGAAGTTCGCATCAATCAGCAGGATGCGTCGGTTTTCCGCCAGGAACGTGCTGGCCAGGTTGCTGGCGACAGAAGTTTTGCCGTCGCCGGCCTGCGGACTGGTAATCAGCAGGGTCTTGTGAACGGCCGGTCCGGCGGACAGTTTCAGGTTGGTCCGAAGCTGCCGATAGCACTCGCTCATAATCGAGTACGGGGCCTGGCGAACCACATGCACCAGTTCAATGCCCTCTACATCGTCATCATCATCGGCATGGCAGATGCTGCCCAGCAGCGGAACCTTCAGATGCCGCATTACATCGCTAGGCGTCCGCACAAGGTCGTTGAGCAGTTCTACAGCAAACGCCAGCCCCAAACCGGCCAGCAGTCCCAGAATGAATCCGGCCGGCAGATAAATCTCCCAGCGGGGCGAGCTGACTTCCAGCGGTTCCGGTGCAGCACCAAGACTTCTGAGCTTGCTGATATCCAGGTCATCGAACAGTGCCTTCAGACTTTCAAAGTGGGCGTTGGCCTTTTCCAGCAGGGCCTGCTTTTCCTCCCGCTCAATTTCCAGTTTGGCATACTGGGCGCGTTCTTGGTCAACTCGTCTGTATTCATCGCGTGCCCGCTGAACCTGCTGCGTGATTGCTTCCAATTGCTGGGTAATGGCGGAGACTTCGTCCTGAGCCAGCTGCCACTGGGATTTTCGCTGGATTTCCGCAATTTCAATCTTGCGGGCATCCAGGTCTTTTTTGAATTGGTCCCGAGCCTGACGGGTTTCCAGGACTCGCCGGTGATTTTCTCCGAATCGGGCTGTCTGCTGAGCCAGCAGAGCTTCAATGCTGTTCAGCGAGTTCTGGAGCTCTCGAACAAGCGGGTCTTGTTCGACTGCCTGCTGAACGACCTGGTCGTAATCCGTCTGGGTTGCGCGCCGTTCTGCGATAGCGAGCAAGACCCGCAGCCGCTCCCGCTCTGCGTCCAGCCGACTGAACTCGTTGTACAAAGAGGCCAGCTTTTCATCCATATAATCCCGGTACGACATTGTTTTCGTGTCCAGCTTGGCGAACTCGCTTCCGGCCCGCAGGTTGTCCATCTGGGTTTGAATGGCTCTCAGGCTGTCGCGAAGGTCCTGACGGGCCTTTTCTTCCGAAGCCATCTTTTCGGAAATCTCGGCACGGGCCTTTTCCCGCTGATCCGACAAAAACAGGCGAACCATTTCATTGACAATCAGCGCCGCCTCCTTCGGGTCGGCCCAGGTCATCGAGACCCGGATAAAGTCCTGATCTCGAGATGCATTCACCGCAAGTTTCTTGTCCAATTTTCGGATGGCCTTGGCGACATCAATCGAAACAATTTCGCCGGAGGCATCTCGTTTGACAAACTGCTCGAACCATTTGGTGGCTCGGATGCTGTCCTGCTTAATCAGGTTCTGGAGCATGTCCTGCTGCTTCATCAGGGCTGCTTTGGTGGCTCGGAATTGGTAGTACAAATCCTTTTGCGGCTGGATTGAAGTAAACTCCCGCGGGTCGGACGTAACCGGCGGCAGGACATTAATTCCGGTCGAAGCGGTATAACGTGGGAAGAATCGCAGCATCACCACATAGAGACCCGCTCCGAGAATAAATCCGGTGATTGTAAAGAGAACAATCATCCAAATATGCCGCCGCAGAATTCCGAGAATCTCTTTCGGCGTCAAGGCGACAACAGCCGCCGGCGGCGGGGCCATTCTTATCGCAGAGGGATGCACAGGAACAGGAGCTGTCATTCCCTGGATTACCCGTTGAATCTGTTCAGTCATATTTCAACTCCCGTTGTAATGGTCGGTTGCTCTCCGTCTTTATACACTCAATTCCTGAATTTTCTTTTCCAAAGCTTCTTTTTCTTTATCCGGAATGCCGGCGGATTCAACGGCCTTTCGATAGGCCGAGACGGCTTCAGGCTTCTTGCCCAGACCTTCCTGAGCCATTCCGATATGTTTGTAGACCTCCCAGGGAATCGGCTCATTGCGGGCTTCATGAAGCTGAATGGTTCGAAGCAGGGCCTGGTGGGCTTCTTCAAAATGTCCCAGCAGACACTGGATGTAAGCGTAGGTGTCCAGGTAGATGGGATTGCCCATTTCCATCTGGCAGGCCTTCCGAGAATATTCCAGTGCTTTTTCGAGCTGCTGTTTATTGTCCGCCAGCATATAGGCCAGATTGTTCATTGCGGTATGGTTGTTAGGCATGGCTTCCAGCAGTTTTTCCATCAGACCGACGGCCTGCTGAAGATATTGTTCATCTGCGGTCTGTGCATAGGCCATCGTGTAGATATTGGCTTTTTTCATGGACAGCTGGAGCCATTCGGTTTGATTGGGCTGGAGCAGTTCCAGGCAGGCATTGATGTATTGAATCGCCTGATTGTACTGACCCGTCTGGGAGTAAAGACTGATTGCGGCCAAGAGCCCTTCGATGGATTTGGGATTCTGGCGGAGCTTCTGCGTGCACCACTGAGCTACCGTATCCGGTCCGGTCTTTTCCACAATGATGGAAACGATGCCGCTCATCAGGTCAATATTGGTGCCGGCTTTCTCGAGGGCCTGGAAGAAGTTCTGGACGGCTTTGTCTTTTTGTCCCAGCTCCGTATGGGTTTGGGCCACATACGTGTAGAGAATTGCGGCATGAGGCGAATCAATATTTTCCGCCGCAAATGCCAATAATTTGTTATAGGATTTGCTTTGGAGCAGGGTTTCCATGTAGTAATCCAGCGTTCTGCCGTCTCCCGGACCCTCTTTGCGGCTTAATTCCCATGCCTTGGCAAGGAGCTGTTCGGCGGTGGTCAAATCTTTCTGCTCCAGATAGAATTTGCCTGCACGGAAATGCCAGTACACATTGTCCGGATACTTGTCGAGGGTTTCCTGATAGAAGCGTTTTAAGTCGGCGGTGCGCTTGCGCTGTTCATAAATGCTTTCGAGCATGGCACGCAGCTGCATAGGGGCCTGCGGTTCATTGAGGCCGCTTTTTAATTCGCCGATGGCGGCCTCCATTTGACCGCTTTCGAGATACACATTTGCCAGTTCAATCCGCGAGGCTGCGCTGGCTTCAATGGTTTTGCTTTTCAGGAGGGATTCAATGGCTTTCGGATAGTCTCCCATCAGCCGGTAGACTCGTCCCCGCAGACGCCAGGCGCCGGCGTGTTCCGGCTGATTTGCGAGAAACTCGTTCAGTTTTGTCAGGGCGTCCTGAAGCTGTCCGCGGCTGATGCGGTACCATGCATCCAGGAGAAGCACCTGCGTTTGATTGGGATAGCGCTCTCGGAAGCTGGCAATTTGTTTGTCGATGGATTCCGTAAATTCATATTCCAGATAACGCTGCAGGACCCACAATTCCTCTTCTGCGGTGGATGCCAGCGGGAGCATTGTATCGAGCAGACGCCGGACGGCGGCACGGTCTCCTTTGCCTTGAGCAACCAGAATGAGACCCTGCAGGGCGTCTTTGTCGGAGGGATTCTGGCGAATCAGCTCATTCAGGATGGCTTCGGCCTTCTCAAACTGGCCGTCACGCAGGTAAAAACGCCACAGGACCTTGGATTGGCCGCTCAGCAGGGATTCCGCTTCTGCAGAACGGCCGGTCTGACGCAGGTATTCTGCGAAAGCGTTGAGCACTCCCTCATTGTTTGGGTCGATTTCCAGCGCTTTTTGGAAGGCGCCGCCGGCCACTTGATAAAGCCCCTGTTTTTTCGAAGGGTCTCGCTCCCGTTCCGCCATCCGCATGGCCATATTTCCAAGCAGAATAGCGTTGGAGACGGTGGGGCTGCTTTTGAGCAGCTGCTGCCGCATTGCCAAAGACCGTTCCGGATTTCTTTCGAAGGTGATTTCTGCATAATAACTCTGCAGGTTGCGGTTTCCCGGATTCAGCAGCATGGCAAACAGGAGCATCCGTTCGGCTTCTTCGGCCTGCTCCGGCGTGACCTTGGCGCCCAAGCGGGCGTTTCGCTCCTGCAGGAGTGAGGCGTAATGCAGAATCGCTTCCGGACTGAGCGGGTTCATCCGGGCGGCGGTTTGAGCGGCGTTCACGGCATCTTCCAATTTGTTTTGAGACAGGAAGATGCGGCTTTTCAGCAGCCACGCCTGCGGCAGCAGAGGCCGATAGGTTAGGCATTCATCCAGAAGACGCAGCGCGACATCGAAGTTTTCCCTCGCCATGGCCATCTGTGCAGCGTAAAAGCTGCCCCCGCAGCCGTCCAGATTTTTCTGTCGGGCCTGCTGGGCTACTTTTTCCGCCTCTTCAAACGATTTTTGATTCAGCAGCGACTCATAGTATGCATTGACGACAGTCGCATCATCCGGAAACTGCTCATAGGCCTGGCGATAGGCCGCCGCGGCTTCCTGCATACGATTTGCCGAGGCATAGAATTGAGCCAGAGAGACCAGCCGTTTCCGCGGGTCCGAAATTTCGTTGAGTGATTCTTCCGTCAAACGCGAAAGCAATTCCGCAGGGATAGCCGTCGGGTCCGGCTGAGACAGCTGTTTCTGCAGAACGGCGAAGGCCGGCTCATCGGGCCGCTGCTGCCGAAAGGCATCCACCAGTGCTTTTGCCTTTTCAATTTCTTTATCCCGAATCAGACGATGACAGGCAGACAGCAGCAAAGCGCTGTCCACTTGATCAATGTCGAGTTTTATCAATTTGGAAAAGAGATTGAACTGTTCCTCATAAAGCGCATTCAGCTGCTGTCTTTTTTCCGGCGGAAGGGGCGTTTCCTCTTCACCGGCTGCCGGGGCGGTGAGTGAAAGAATCTTGCGGTTTACCAAAAGCAGACGCAGCGAAATGGTTTCCGGTTCTTCCGGATTGAGGGCCTTCAGGGCCTCTTCAGCTTCCTGGATGAATCCGGCCTCGATAAGGGCCCGCAGTCGAAGACGTTCGGTTTCGACGGTGCTGCCGTAGCTGTTTTCATAGGTTCGAATCATCATGACCGCCTGCGGGTAGTTTCTGGCAACGATAAGAATTTTGGCGTAGTCTATGAGGGTTTCCGGTTTCCAGGAGGCCGCACTGTTTCGGTTAAAGATCGCTTTTTCGAGGAACTCTTTGTGCATTCCAAAAACGTTTTGGTCGGCCATTTCCTGGGCCAGGATATAGCAGAGGTAGGAATCAATTTGAGAAGGTTCATTGGGAGCATCGAGTGCCTTGGCTTGTTCATAGGCCTTGTACAACTGGCGGACGGCTTTGTCTTTCTGTCCTTCCGCCAGGGCAAGCAGTCCCTGCCATTTTTGGATGGCGGGGTTCTCTGCAGAGCCCAGCAGTTGCGTCATTCGGTCTACAGCCGTTTTCACCCGTTTCATCTGCGGTTTAAAGTCGTCCACGGAACGTCCGGCACGGATTCCCTCCAGGATGGTTTCGATGTGAATCTGAGCAAGGAAGGAATGCAGGGCGTACTGGTTGCTGCGGGCGTAAGACTGGCGGGGACCGGTCTGTTCCTGTGCATCCGGAAGGTTCAGGGCGTTTTCAGCGATTTGGACGGCTTCTTCAATCAAAGCCGGTTTTTTCTGGACGGAACCAAGCCGATGAAGCAGGGTGGCAAGATGGAGAAGATGTCGGATGTTCTGCGGAGCGAGTGCGACGGCCTGCCGCATTGCAGCGGAAGCCCTCATCAGCTCTTCAGAACGGCTTAAATTTCCTGCCCGTTCGTATATACTGGACAAAGCCGTATAGAGAACATCGCTGGACGGGAGGGTTTGGATGAGATTCTCGACCTGCTGACGAATCTCGCCCAGACGGTTCGGGTCTGTAAGGGTTTCCAGTTCGAAGTTGATTTTCGCGGCCCATGCCGACGGACGGTCGCTGCATTGTTCGACAGCCTGCTGAAGGATTTTTGCGGCTTCCTGACGGGCGGTCTCTCTCGCTTGGAGGTTCCCCTGTGAAGTTTCAATTGAACTGCGAACCAAAATGCTGTCCGCTAAGTATTCATATCCTTTTGTGTCATCAGGATTTAATTCAATATACCGCTGAAAGTCGGAGGCGGCTTGCTGGACCATTTCCAGGCGGTTGCTGACAGCCCCCAGGCGGGCCATTTCCAGGGAAGCTCGTCCGTGAGCCAGGAGGACCTTTGGGTCGAGCGGCTTTTGGGCTTCCTCCAGAATTTTCAAAAGGTCTCGGGCGTAATCCTGCACCTGTTTCCATGCCTGCGGCTGCCCGAGGTCTGCCACTTCATAAAAATAGTCAAACAGTTTGCGTGTAGCCGTTTCGTTTTTCGGATCGAACCGGAGAATTTGATTCCAGCAGCCCAGCGCTTTGCCCCAGTCGGCCTCGTGATGTTCGTTTTGAATCAGCTGAAATTCGGCGTAGCGAAAATAATTGGCAATTTTGTCCCGATTGGTTTTGGCTACAGCACAGGCCCTCCCGAAAAACCGTTCAGCCGTTTTGTAATCATTTTCCTTGAGAGCGTCTTCAGCTTTTTTCAGACAATATTCGGGGTTTCGGCCCCGCAGAACGTACACGCCTGCCCCGGCAACACACAGGGCTCCTGCTCCGACTAAAACCAGCAGGATGATTACCACTTTCTTATTGAGTTTCTTGGCCATACTCGTTCATCCGTTCCTTATTAAGAATCGTTTGGTTTTTGGTTGATTTCTTCCCAGTCCGGCCAATGGTCGGTTTCCAGAACCGGCAGGAGAATTGAGAGCAGTTTCCTGCTGCCTTCGATGACCTGGTTTTTGTCCGGATAAAGAATCTCGGCAAAACCAAATCCGTAAAATTTCCATTCCACTTTGCAGAAATAGGAATATCGGCTGAAAAAGTTGCTTCCAAGCAGCGTACGGGTTTCGGTTCGGCTGGAGGCATACTTTCCGTTGACCTTGAAGAAATATTGAACCCTCAGTTCTTTTTCAATCGGCATTGGGCCCTGAAGACGCTGACTGAAAAGAATTGACTGAACACCAAGCGTGTCCGGAATCAAAGACCGGACGGATTCCGGCATGAACTCTTTCTGAATGGGGATTGCAAGGACCTCGCTGGCCAGTTTCGTATTGCCGCCGCCCACGTAGCATTCATCCGGTACATGCGGCACCATATCCGGATTGCCGGTGTAGTAGGTGATAAACAGGGAGCAAAACCGCAGGGGGCTGTCTTTGGGAACTTCCGGGTCTTCCAGCTCCCATTGGAGATATTCCTCCGTTCCTAAACTGTCCAACACATCCCGGTTGGTAATCCGATTTTTTTTCTGAACCAGATAAGGAGCAATTTTGGTTTCATTGAGTTTTTCGAAGGAGGCCTTCAGCGGGATAGGGGATTTTGAGAAATAAACCCCCATCTGGCGAAGCGTATATTCTTTGGAGGCGGAGGCGACCGCCAAAATACCCGTGCAGATGAGAAAAGAGGGCCTCCAAAAGGAGCGAAGGGGGGATGTCATAACCGCTCCTCCTTTTCAGCAGAGGACTCTGAACTCCGCCTGCGGATAATGACTGATGCGGGGGTTTCGGTTTCTTCCACGAACAGATTTTCCATCAGCCAGGCCAGACCCCAGTAAAAAAAGAAGGCCACAAAAATCATCATCATCCCGAGCAGATCATGATAGATACCCTGGGCATATTGGGGGTCGCCGAAGATGTAAATGAGGCCTGTTACCGTGACCCGAATCATATTACAGAGGATGGCAATCGGGATTGTACTGACCAGGAGGATGATTTTCTGCCAGGCCGGACGTTTATGCAGATAAGCCATCAGAACACTCAGGGCCAGGAAGGCCCAAAGGAGCCGCATCCCGCTGCAAGCTTCCGCCACATCGAGAGCGGGCTCCAGCCGAACCCCTTTGTATTCAATTTCGATCGTGACACCTTGTGAAACAGCTTCCAGATTCGGAATCAGGTCTAAAATTGCGGTGGATACATGCGCTGCCGCCAGTCGAAGCGGTCTGGAGATTCGAGTGTAAATGTCGGCCGGCAGCGGAATGGCGAAATAGAGATAAAAGATCGGCAGCCAGACCTGTTGGAATAATTTCCAGCCGCCCAAAAGAAGAACCGCAGAAGCCAGAGAAGTGAGCATCAAAAGCGGATATCCGTAGCCGAATTTCAGCACGGCAATGTTCAAGGCATACAGCCCTAAGGATGCCGTCAGTCCCAGGATGCCCCAGAAATAACTGGGTCGAATGGGGGCCTGGAGGACATCTTCTTTGCGGCGGTTTAGAAGATAAAGACTGAACAAAGGTATCAGGAATCCATGAGACCAGCTCGGGTCAAGCCACTGGACAACGAGTCGATGGATGTCTTTGTAAAAGAAAGAATAGAAAAGAATTCCGACAATTGCGATTTGAATGTACGTAGCGATAGAAACACGGCGCCATCCGCTCGAAGGCATTGAGGGACTGGAAGCAGAATAGTCTGTAGCGGCTGAGGAAGGTGCCATCAGTGTGTTCCTGTACGGTTACCAAGTCCAGATGTCTTCGAAATCCTCATTCGCGAAGTTTCTGTCATACACAAGTCCGAAACCATACGTAGCACGGAAGGCATTTCTCAAGACAGCCAGATAACGGCTGCTTCCGTGTGTTCCTACGTTAATCAGGTCATAGGGTTTGATGAAGAAATCCGGCTGGAGGCCTTTGGCGATTTTTTTCAGGTCAACCAGCACGATTTCTTCCTGAGCCATTCCGGCGGGATTTTTGCCCAACCGACGAATTACCTCTACTTTCTGCGGATAAGCAATTTGATTCAGCCCGCCCGCTGTGGCAATAGCTTGTTTGAGTGTGATAGGTCTGCCGGTCAGGGGGAACGGCCCTTGTGCATTTACATTCCCCAAAATCCAGAATTCTCCAATGATGTCCAGCGGAACCGTAATTCGGTCTCCGGGACGTATGACAATGTTGTAGCGGGGATCGCCGGCCAAAAGCCGATCGACGGGAACCCGAATAACTCGCGTTGTCGTTTTTGTTTTGCCGATGTCTTTTGCGCCAAAACCTTCCGGCAGGGGTTCTTCAGGAACTTGCCGGGCCGGTTCTGCAGCGGGCGGGGGTGTTTGTTTGGCAAGCGGTACACCGGAACGGACTTTCGGTATCCATTTTCCATTCTCATAAACCCACTCGATAGGTTCGCCTGGTGAGGGGGGAGTTTCGGCGGGCTGTTCCGGAGTGACTTCAGGGGCTGCCGGCGGCGGCACCTCAAAACCTTCCGGTAAAGCCAATTCCTCAAGTTCTTCTCGTGTTGCCATTTCAGCCGAAGCAATCAGGATGCCTCCGCGTTTCGAAGCGTTCTCGGATGGAGTGATAATCTCGAGAAGTTCATTTTCCTGTGTCTGCTGCGGTTTCGAGGTTGGAGCGGGCTGTACCGGTGGTTCTTCGATAGACGCTGCGTTTTCTGTTGGGCTTGCCGGAAGTGTTTCGGATTGTTCTACAGGGACGTCACGAGATACGTAAATATAGCTGAGGTTGAATTCCGCAATGCTTCCGGTTAAGGCAATAGCATCGGTCAATCGGAATGTATATCGAGGCAGCGGAAAGCGGCCCGAGGTGCCCAGACCTTGTCCGACAATAGAAAAGTATTGTTTTTGGGATTCAACCAAACTGACTGTGACGGATGGGTTTTTGAGGATGTTCGGTGATAAGATGTCTCGGATTTCCTGTTCCAGCTGGGGTTCTGTCAAGCCGGCTGCTCGGACAAGCCCGACATCCGGAATCGAGATGCGTCCTGTTTCTGTGACCACATAATTATTTGTATATAGTTGTCCTTCCTGGTAGAGTTCGAAGATGCTGATTTGGACAATATCGCCCGGCCCAAAAACATAATCAGTCTGGAAATCGATAAGGTCTTCCGGTCTGGGGTCTTCGGCGCCTTCATAGGCGGGACTTGGCTCTTCAGCGACTCCCAGCGTGTTCAGGATAACGTTCACCTTTGGGGTCGGCTCGAACCGTCCGATTTGAGTGGGGTCCAACGGGTCATTGTAGCAGCCAAAGAGAAGGGAAAGAATCAGAAGGTTTCCCAAATTGACCAAAAAGATTCTTTTTTCCATTTTCTCGCTCGTTAAAAAGTAAAAATAGATATAATAGACATACAAATATGCAAATGTCTATTCTTCCTAACATTCCTGCTATCGGTTTCTTTTGAAGCTTTCTTAAGTAGTATATCGGTCGTAAAACCTTTATTGAAACATTATTTATAACTTGACCCAAGAGGGCTGTTGGCCCTTGAGAAAAGACCGGATTTCTGCATTATTGGATTAAACAAAAAAGTGTAAAAAACCTCCATATTGTACTCATACTCGCTTTTTCGAAATCGGTTCATTGAGAAGCCGCAATTTCTTTATATTCTATCTGGATAAGGAGAATTTTAGAAGAAATACCATTTGTAATATCAAATATATCTATTTTTCTCGGAATAAGTATTTCCCTTTTTCCCAAAAGGCGCCAATTGTAGAGAATCGCCATCAGGGTTTTGTTGTCTTTTTTGTTGTGAACTCTTACACGTTCAATAATGCCTGTTTTTTGATTTTTGAATAAAGTTGCTTCCAGACCGTCAGAGTCTGTTAAGAAAGGAATGGCGGTGTAGACCTGACCTTCCAGATTGACAGGCGTTTGTTCGGGTTCCGGACTGACTGATAAAAGGCCGCTGCCGTATAGGAAACCGGAAAAAAGAGCCAGTAGGGATTCCGGCCGCCATTCTCCTCGCCATGTTTTAGGGTCGCCGGCAGAGCAGCTGAAAGCTCCTTTTTCCCATTTCCATTGAACTGTGCCTTCCGGTTCCTGAGCGGATATCTCCAGTATTTGGAGGGAGGGGCAAAAGTGATGTTCCTGCTCTGTGTAATAAGTTTTCCCAGCAGGCAGATAGAACGCTGTAACAGCATGTGCCTTCAAGAGGTCCTCACAGGGCAAAGTGTTTTTCCCTTCGGAAGCAGGACCATTGCGGTTTGAAAGCTCGCATCCTGTCAAAGCAAGTCCCAGCAGGAGAGATAACCACTCTGTTTTTCTTTTCAAGCTCATAAACAGTTCCTCGTGTTGCAGAAAAAGAACAGGCAGTCCTGCTTTTGTCAAGACCGCCTGTTCATGTACTCAGCATTCGATTTGCGACAACTTTTCGTAGAGAGCGTATTTCCGCTTAACGTAACGGCGAGCTTCTTCCAGAAGCTGTTCGGCGATTTCCGGCTTGGTTTTCTGGAGAACGCGGAAACGGTTTTCCCCGCTTGCGTATTCGCCGAAGTCCAGCGTGGGGGCCTTGGAATCCAGCTGAAGCGGATTTTTGCCCTGCTGGGCCAGACGCGGGTCAAACCGGTATAAAGGCCAGTGACCGCAGGCAACGGCCTTTTTCTGTTCCTCATATCCGCGGCCCATATCCTCGATTCCGTGGGCAATGCAGTGGCAATAGGAAAGAATCAAAGACGGTCCGTCATAACTTTCGGCTTCCACAAAAGCCCTGACGGCTTGAGCGGGATTGGCTCCGATGGCGATGGACGCCACGTAGATGTTTCCGTAGGTCATGGCAATTAATCCCATGTCTTTTTTGGGAAGACGTTTGCCGCCTGCGGCGAACTGGGCCACAGCCCCCAATGGGGTCGATTTGGACATCTGGCCGCCTGTATTGGAATAAACCTCTGTGTCCAGCACCAGGACATTGACATTTTCACCGCTGGCCAGGACATGGTCCAATCCGCCGTAGCCGATGTCGTATGCCCATCCGTCGCCGCCGACAATCCAGACACTCCTGCGGACAAGATAGTCTGCCACGGTCAGAAGCCGCTCACAGTCCGGACAGCGGCTTTGACGGCAGGCGGTTTTCAGCTCTTCCACACGGGCTCGCTGGGCTTCAATGCCTTCCTGGGTATCCTGGGTTTTCATTCCTTCTTGGAGGGATTCCGCCAGTTCTTTTCGGACACATCCGGCGGAAGCCGCCTTCTCGAGCAGTTCGAGGGCGTGGGTCATCATTTTGTTGATTGCCAGACGCATCCCAAGTCCGAATTCGGCATTGTCTTCGAAAAGACTGTTGCTCCAGGTTGGGCCTCGTCCGTCGGCACGTTTGGTATAGGGTGTGGTCGGAAGGTTGCCGCCGTAAATGGAAGAGCAGCCGGTGGCATTGGCAATATAAAGCCGGTCGCCGAACAGCTGGCTGATCAGTTTGATGTTGGCTGTTTCGCCGCAGCCGGCACAGGCCCCCGAGAACTCAAAGAGCGGCGGAACCAGCTGACTGCCCTTAATGGAGGCCAGTTTAAACTTTTTCGGGTCTGTGTTGGGAATGGACAGGAAGAAGCGGAAGTTTTCCCGCTCCTGAAGCCGCAGCGGTTCCTGAAGGGCCATATTGATGGCCTTCCGTCCGGTCGGCTGCTTGTTGGCATCGCGTTCAACCGCCGGGCAATTCACGACGCAGGCCTCGCATCCGGTGCAGTCTTCCGGAGCGACCTGCACGGTAAATTTCATCCCGGCAAACTCCTTGCCTTTGGCATCGATGCTCTTAAAAGCCGCCGGAGCATTTTTCAGGCAGCTGGGGTCATACGCTTTGATGCGAATGGCGGCGTGAGGACAGACAAAAGAGCATTGGCCGCATTGAATGCACAGGTCCGGCTCCCAGACCGGAATATGAACGGCGATGTTGCGTTTTTCATATTGGGTTGTACCTGTGGGGAATTTGCCGTCGCAGGGCATCTTGCTGACAGGCAGTTTGTCGCCGCGTCCGGCCATAATTTCTGCCGTGACGGTGCGGACGAATTCGGGGGCGTCATCCGGCACCATTTTGGCCATTCGAATCTTGCTGGTGGCTTTCGAAGGCACCTGGACTTTGTAAACTTTTTCGAGGGCCTGGTCCACGGCGGCATTATTCATCTGTACGATTTTTTCACCTTTTTTGCCGTAGGTCTTTTTGATGGCATCCTTAATCGCCGTTACCGCTTGCTGAATATCAATAACATTGCTGATTTTGAAGAAAGCCGTCTGCATGATGACATTGATGCGGCTGCCCAGCCCGAGCTGTTCGGCAATGCCGATGGCATCGATAACATAGAAATTGATTTTCTTGTCAATGATTTGCTGCTGAACCTCGTAGGGCAGGGTATCCCAGACTTTGTCGGGGCCGTGACTGCTGGTCAGCAGGAAGGTTCCGCCGGGCTTCAGATTCGACAGCATATCGTATTTTTCGAGAAAGCTCGGATTGTGACAGGCCACAAAGTCCGCCCGGCTGATGAGATACGGGCTGCGAATGGGATCGGGACCAAACCGCAGATGCGATACCGTAACGGCCCCGGCTTTTTTGGAGTCATAGACGAAATAGCCTTGAGCGTAATTCGGGGTTTCTTCGCCGATGATTTTGATGCTGTTCTTGTTGGCTCCGACCGTTCCGTCAGACCCCAGTCCGTAGAACATTCCTGTAAAGGTTCGGCCGCCGATGTCAAAGGATTCGTCGACTTCCAGACTTGTCCGGCAGACGTCGTCCGTAATGCCGACAGTGAAGTGATTTTTCGGCTGTGCGGCATCTAGATTGTCGAAGACGGCTTTGACCATTGCGGGGGTGAAATCTTTGGAGCCCAGACCGTAGCGTCCGCCGATAATTTTGGGATAATCCTTAAACGGTGCCCACCCTTCGGACATTCCTTCCCCAACGGCCGTGCGGACATCCAAATAAAGCGGTTCGCCGATGGAACCGGGTTCTTTGGTGCGATCCAAAACCGCAATCTTTTTTACGGTTTTCGGAAGGGCCTGAACGAAATGTTTGCTGCTGAAGGGCCGATAAAGCCGAACTTTCAACACGCCGACTTTTTGTCCTTTGCTGTTCAGATAATCAACCGTTTCGTGTACCACGTCGGCACCGGAGCACATAATCACAATGACCTTTTCCGCATCGGGGGCTCCGATATAGTCGAAAAGATGATACTGCCGGCCGACGATTTTGGCGAACTTGTCCATGGTCTGCTGGACGATTTCCGGGCAGGCCAGATAGAACGGGTTGACGGTTTCCCGTCCCTGGAAATAGACATCGGGGTTTTGAGCGGTACCGCTGATCATCGGGCGGTCTGGATTGAGGGCGCGGGCTTTGTGGGCTGCTACCAGTTTGTCATCAATCATTGCCCGCATATCCTCAAAGGTCAGTTCTTCGACTTTTTGAACTTCGTGACTGGTTCGGAAGCCGTCAAAGAAATGCAGGAAGGGGACTCGGCTGGCCAGCGTGGCCTGCTGAGCAATGAGAGCCATATCCATTACTTCCTGGACATTGGAGGAAGCCAGGAGGGCAAACCCCGTTTGCCGCACGGCCATCACGTCCGAGTGGTCCCCGAAAATACTCAGGGCCTGACAGGCCAGCGAACGGGCCGATACGTGGAATACGGTCGGCAGGAGTTCTCCGGCGATTTTGTACATATTTGGAATCATCAGCAGGAGTCCCTGAGAGGCAGTAAATGTAGTTGTTAACGCTCCTGCCAGCAAAGCCCCATGGACGGCACCGGCCGCTCCGCCTTCTGACTGCATTTCCATGACGGAAGGAATTGTCCCCCAGATATTTCGCTGACCGGCGGCGCTTTTGGCGTCGGACATTTCTCCCATAGGGGAGCTGGGGGTAATCGGGTAAATTGCGATGACTTCGTTGGTAGCATGTGCTACGTGGGCAACGGCCGTATTGCCGTCTATAGTAACCATTTTTCGTGCCATAAGGGTTTCTCCATTCAGAGTTCAAATCCTACAGAGGGAAATCGAAAGTCCCGTCGTAAAAGAAAACCGACTTTATATCATTTTCTCTTCAGTCAGGCAACGGTTTTTCGGGCTTTCCGAAAGAATCGTGAAGACAAAAGGAAGAGAGAAAGTAGTCATATAAGACCTATTATGGCGACAATAAATGTATAATAAAAATATTTTTATCTTTCTCTTATCAATTTGCCGTTATAATAATCACGTTCAACAAAAGGCGACCAGAGAGGATAAGGAATGTTTGCCGTTCCTGCAGGAATAGGGCTTTCGTATTTATTGCTGCTTCTATATTTTCTGTCTCTGTCGTTCAATCAGACCAAACCTGTGGGTTTCGATCGGTCATCCGACAGAGAAAAAGAACAACAGAAAACCCCCTAAACTCATCCGACGGCTTTTGACAGGGCCTGTTCGATATCGTCGATAATATCCTCAACGTTTTCAATCCCGATTGAAAGGCGGATAAAGTCCGGCGTAACCCCTGTTGCCAACTGTTCCTGCGGAGACAGCTGCTGATGGGTGGTGGAGGCCGGATGGATGGCCAGGGACTTGGCATCCCCGATATTGGCCAAATGAGAAATTAGTTCCAGTGAATTAATAAACTTTTTCCCTGCTTCTAATCCTCCCTTGATGCCGAATCCTACGATGGCCCCTGCACCTTTGGGCAGATATTTTTTGGTGCGCTCTGCTTCCGGGCTGGAAGGAAGTCCCGGATAGCGAACCCAAGAGACGGCGGGGTGATTCTGAAGGTATTGAGCAACAGTTAATGCATTTTCCGAATGTCGCGGCATTCGCAGGTGCAGGGTTTCAAGTCCCTGAAGATGCAGGAAAGCATTAAAGGGGGACATAGCGGGTCCCATATCTCGGAGCAGGGTAACGCGGGCCTTGATAATGTAGGCAATGTTCCCGAGGGGCTTGAGGGCTTCCACGAAATTGAGGTTATGATAACTGGGGTCAGGATCCGCAATCAGCGGAAAGCGGCCGTTTGTCCAGTCAAATTTTCCCGAATCGACTATCAGTCCTCCCAGGGATGTTCCATGTCCGCCGATGAACTTAGTGGCAGAATACACGACAATGTCGACTCCGTAATCAATCGGGCGAAGCAGATAGGGGGAGACGGTATTGTCCAGAACGAATGGGATACCGTGCTGATGCGCCACCGCAGCGATTCCTTCCAAGTCCGCTACATCGAGCTTCGGATTTCCAATGCTTTCGGCATAGACAGCTTTGGTTTTGGGAGTGATGGCTTTCCGCAGAGCGTTCAAGTCATTGGAGGGGACAAATCGAACCTGAATGCCCATTCTGGGAAAGGTATAGTGAAAAAGATTGTATGTGCCGCCGTAAAGATTGTCGGCGGAGACAATCTCATCGCCCGCCTGAGCAATGTTTAATAAAGCCAGGGTAATGGCAGCCTGACCGCTGGCGACAGCCAGGGCTCCGATGCCTCCGTCCAAAACGGCCATACGTTTTTCCAGAACGTCTGTAGTCGGGTTCATCAGACGTGTGTATATGTTTCCAAACTCTTTCAGGGCGAAAAGATTGGCCGCATGGTCGGTATCGCGGAATTGATAGGAAGTGGTTTGATAGATTGGAACAGCCCTGGCTCCGGTTGCAGGATCAGGAATCTGCCCGCCGTGAACGGCTAAGGTTTCGAGTTTGAAAGTCCGCTCTTTTTTCTGCATTTCATCCTCTTCAGGTTTAAATATAGTACATGGGCTGGCTCTGCCCTTTTTTCCCCTGATGCTGGCGGGCCAGTTGTTCTAAAGTGATTGATTCAAGTACTTCAGAAAGGGTCTGTTCGACTTTTCGCCAGACACTTTGGCTTGAACAATTATGCTGTCGGGGACAGGAATTGGGCATCTGCGTGCAGTCAATAATGGATAATCCTCCCTCTAAAATACTCACAATTTCGCGAACTGTGATTTGGGAAGGGGGGCGGCTTAACACGTACCCGCCGTGGACACCGCGAAAGCCGTCAACCAGTCCTGCGGAGCGCAATGTGATTAAAATTTGGCTCAAGTATTTTTCAGAAATACCTTCCGCATTTGCAATATCCTTCATATAAACAGGCCCTTTTCCGTAATGGCAGGCCAGCTCAATGAGGAAACGGGTTCCATAACGAGTTTTTGTTGAAATTCGCATTTTCCGGTATATATCGATTGACTTTATATACTACTATTCCTACTAATCATATAAAAATATCGCCCATTTATGTTTTGTCAAGAGCAAAATATCACATTTTTATTGAAACGCAGGGGTTAATTTGATAAAAAACCTCCGATTCGATTTATAGAAACACTTTTAGGAGACGATTATGATTGGCTGCCACATCGGCCGGTTTTTTCAGGTTACTGTAGCCGGCGGTTCCTATCAGGAAGGTCTAACGGCGATCGTGCAGGGGTTGCCGCCGGGGATGGTGTTTACAGAACAGGAAATCTATGGGGATTTGCTGCTTCGAAAGCCGGGTGCTGACGAACTGTCCAGCCCCAGAAAAGAGCCGGATTTGCCAGTCATTTATACAGGGGTGAATGCGGCGGATACAATCGAAAATGCGGGCAACCGCAATCATACCAACGGGACGCCCCTGACAATTTTAATCCCTAATTTGGACCGTCATTTCATTCATATAAAACAATATCAGGATACCAATCGGACTCCGCGTCCCGGGCATGCATCGTATGCATCTTTTATGAAATATGGGCCGGATGATGATGCGATTGGGGCCGGGATTTTCAGCGGACGCTATACTTCGACGATTGTGGCGGCCGGTTATACAGCCAAGCAGGTCCTCAAACGATTTGGAATCCGTGTTTTTTCATTTATCAAAGAAGCGGCAGGGGTGTCCTGTCCCCAGATGGATTCTGATGCTGTGTTTGACTATACCGAACGCTACAAGAGGATGCGCCACGATACGGACCCGTTTTATCAGGAGATATATGTCAAGAAACGAATCACTCCTGAAATGCGTTTTTTGGAAAAGATGAGGATTTTTGCTCAGATTGAGCAGGAAATCGATCAAATACGGGCTAAGGCACCGCATCTGTCGCCGGCTGAAATAGCAGAGCGGTATGGGGTTCATCCTGTTGTTAATTGTCCGGATATCAAGGCGGCGGAAGCGATGCTGGAGGCCTGCAATAAAATTACCCGGACCGGCGATTCGTCGGGAGGAGTAGTGGAGGTGCGGGTAACGGGCGTGCCGGTGGGGCTCGGGGAGCCGGTTTTTTACAAGCTGGATGCAGAGCTGGGACGCATGCTCGGCATTGGCGCCGTCAAGGGTGTGGAGGTTGGAGCCGGATTTGCCGTCAAAAATATGACCGGTTCTCAAAGCAATGACCCGATGCGCAGCGTAAATGGGAAGGTTGTTTTTGACTCCAATAACGCCGGCGGGATTACCGGCGGACTTTCTACGGGGCAGGATATTGTAGTGCGGCTGGCCGTCAAGCCGACCCCCACGATTGATAAGCAGCAGCATACAATCGATAAATATACGCTTGAAAATAAGACTTTGGCAGCCATTACCCGCAGAGACCCGACCATTGTGGGGCGGATATGGCCGGTAGCGGAAAACTATACGGCGATGGTGATTCTGGACCATCTGATGGCCCATCTGGGATATCAGCAGGTCAAAGAACGGGCTTATTCCTAATCTCTTTCCGGGTGAAGGGCATAAAAAAAGGGCACGCAGCCAGCGTGCCCTTTTTGGTTTCCCAAGACTCTAGTTAGAACGGCTTCAAGGAAGCAACAGCGTCTTGTTCGGCCTCCTCACGAAGCACAATGGTCGGCTTGACAAGAATCAGAAGAATCGACTTATCCTTGACTGTACTTCGATTGGAGAAGAGCCGTCCGAGAATCGGCAATTTGCTCAGAGCGGGAACGCCCGCTTCAATTTCATACTCGCCCGTCATGGTCAGACCGCCCAGCAGGACCGTTCCGCGGTCCGGTACGGAGACGCGGGTTTCAATGGAAGAGGTCTGAATCGTCGGCAAACTGTAGTCTTCCGTAACGATTTCGCCGCCGCCTTCCGGTGTAGGCATCAGACCCACGGCCGTGTCTGTCTCCAAATTGGTGAGCATGTCCATGTAAGTAATGATACGCAGGAGGACATATTTTTTGTCTTCAGTAATCGTGGGCATAATATTAAGCCGGACGCCGGTGTCGAAGTCTTCAATGTCGTGTTCAAAGTAAGCCACGGTTCGGTCGGTCCCGGCCAACGTTGTCAGCGTTTCTGTTGTAAAGCTGGCATCGGTTTTGATTCTGCGCTCCGTAATCACTTCGATATTGGCCGATTCGCCGTTCATGACCATGGCCTTCGGCGCCGAAAGAGACTTCGTATTCCGATGCATCTGAGTAGCGCGAATCAGGAACTCCACCTGCAGGTTATCAAGAGTATCCCCCCAGCTGAATTCCATGTCCAGGGAAGAACGCAGCGGGGTTCCTGTTGTTGTTGCATCTCCCAAGCTGGATGGGATAAAGGTTGATTTCGGTCTGGCCAGATTGATGGAATCCTGGTTGATGTTTTCGATAATTCCGGTACCGCCGCCGAACTGGCCGCCGATTTTCCATTTGGCAATGTCCATATCAAAGCCGATTTCTTCGAGGAAGTTTTCATCCACAAGGAGGAAACGGGCCTCGATAGCGACCTGGTCTCCAATCCCTTCTTTGAGCTTTTTGAGGAAATCTTCGACTTCTTTGTGTACATCGGCGGTTTGATAGACAATCAGTTTTCGAGCGTTGTACTGCCAGACGCGTCCCTCGCCGCCTTCCAGATACCAGCTGAGGGGACGGACTGTTTGCTGGAGCAGATAAATAATTTCGATGGCTCGGATTTCGCCTCGCCAGTTTCCGCTCATACCAGTCATCATCATCCCGCCCATCATGCCTCCTCCCATTCCGCCCATACCGCCTCCCATCATGCCTCCTCCCATCATCCCTCCTCCCATCATGCCCCCTCCCATCATCCCTCCTCCCATCATACCGCCTCCCATCCCTCCCATACCCCCGCCCATACCGCCTCTCATGCCGCCGCTTCGGCTGCTCCCGCCGCCGCCTGTCCCACCGCCGCCTGTACCGCCGTCGCCGGCTCCGCCCCAGCCGCCGCTGTTGTATTCATCGAAGTTGGCAGGCGGGCTGAGCAGTTCGGAGATGTCATAGATTTTGTGGAAGTAGCGGTTCGTGACGTTTGTATCGAGGTATTCGAGAGTCGCGATAATAATCACGCCTTCCTTAATCATATAGCCGATTTCAGAGATAGCGCTGGCGTTAACAGCGTTAATAACCAGCTCCAGAGCCATCTTGAGCGTAATTCCCTGCATGCTGGCTCCCGGGATGTTCAGGGGATTCTCCCGCTGAACGAAGGCCGTATCAACCAGATTCGCCCAGATGGGAGTAATGCGCAGGGCCGGGTCCACAGCATTTCGCAAAATCTCAATCGCTTCCTCAAAGGTGGTTTCCTCTGTGATGGAGCTGGACAAATCCACGATGGTTTCGAGCTGTTTTTCTACAGCTGTGGTTTTGGGGTCAAGGTCTTCTTTTTCTGCAGCTTCCCGCCGGGCGGCAATTTCCTTCCAGTTTTTCGGATAGGTGATTTCGTTGTAGTAGGGGATGGAGCGTCGGTCTGCTTCCAGAAGCAGCCGCAGTTCCTCTTTTTGCGATTCTTCCTGAATGGCCCGCTGCTCTCTCCATCGGACGGTGTCTTCGAGAGTCTTCTTCAGGATTAAGGCGTTTTGATTGAGCGGGTCCACGGCCAGCAGCTGTTCCAGCTGTCCGAGGGCTTCTTCATACCGCTGCTCATCCAGAAATGCATACGCCCTCTGCATAAAATCGGCAATGGCTTTGGCCCGCCGCTGTTCCATTTCTGTTCGGTTTTGTTCAGCTAATTGACGGGCCTGCTGTTCCTGCTGCTGCTGCTGCGCGGCGGTAAAAGCATCCTGATTACGATTGACTTCTTCTTCCTTTTGAGCCAGCTGGAGCTGGAAACTTTTGTATAATTCATCGCCGAGCAGAAGTTTGTTGGTTTCAATAGCGGCAAAAGCTCTTCGAAGAGACTGACGGGCCTGGGTAAAGTCTTTTTGAGCTAACGATTGGTCGGCCTTGGCTAAGGCATCCTGAACAATCGCAGTAACGTATCCGATTTGGACGGATTGCTTTCGCAGAACTTCATTCAGATAGGAATCTGTTGTTGCCGAGGGTGCTGTCTGGGTCGGTTCGATCGGTGCGGGTGGAATTGCAGCCGGCTTGGTTTTCGGTGCTTCATTGGGTTCGGGCAGGGGTGCCGCAGGAGCTTCGGCGGGAGCCGGGGAAACCGCGGCTTTTTCTTCCGCCGACGGTTCGGCCGGAGCCGGTTTTTCCGGGACCATCTGCATGATTTCGACTTCAATCTGTTCTTCCGGTTTTAGGGCGGGCTCCGCTGGTGCTGCCGGCTGTGCAGGGGGCGGGGTTTGCTGGAGCTGGTCAATCATTTTCAGGTAGTCCATCGGCGAAATGGAACCGGTGACCTCAATGCCGGACTGAGCCGCCTGCATAAAACCGGCCTTGGCTTTTTCATAATTCTTTTGCTTGTAATCCTCAACAGCCTGGTCATAAACGGCCTGGATTCGAGCCCGTTCAGCAGAGAGATTGGCTTGTATGTTTTGAAGAATCCCCTGGATAGTGGAGCGTTCTTTTTCAGACAGATACGGGCTGGCCAGCACCCCGTTCAGAAGGGTTATGGCCTGCTGATGCTGTCCGGAGGCGGACAACTCTTCGGCCTGTTTGATTATGTCCGGGATTCTGCGGCGGGCTTCGAGGGCTTCGGCCGTCTGTTTGGAGAGGGCTTCAACCGTTGCAATCTGGGAATCTGTCAGATAAGGAGCATAATTGTCACGAATTTCTTTGAGGAGCGTCTCGGCGGATTGATACAGGCCGCGTTTGATTTGCTCCTGCGCGACGCGGATGTATTCTTCCGCCCGTTTTTGTTTGGATTGTTTTTCTGTGAGTGTTTCGGCGAAGACGGACTGCAGGGCAAAACCGGTCAAGATCATCGTCAAGGCAAGCATGCAGAACCAAGGCAGATACCCTTTTTTGAACTTGTCAGTTGTTGACACCGTTACCTCCAGCATTTCATATAATTATGACGTTTTCAAAACCATCCGACGAACCATTATAGGCACTCCCCTCGGATTGACAGGTCAGTGTAAAGCCAACCAATAGTTCTTGCAAGGGAAAAAACCCAAAACTTTGTGAACTGATTCTTGTTTTTCCTGTCAGGGGTCTTTATGATTCCGCCGGTTGTGGGAACCCCAAAAAACACTGTGCGGAAAGAGAGAGATTGAAAAGAGAAGGACCGTATTTGCTGGCGATTGATTGTTCGGGCCGTATCGGTTCGACGGCCGTCGGGAGAGGGGAGATTCTGTTGGCAGAGAAGGTCTTTTCCGGGAAGATGAGACACAGCAGCGAACTGTTTGAATCGATGGAAACGGTTCTGAAAGAATCCGGCTGTTCATTGAAAGACATAGATGTGTTTTGTTTTACCATCGGGCCGGGAAGTTTTACGGGTCTTCGAATCGCCGTTACGGCGGCAAAAATGCTCAGTTTTGCTCGGAAAATCCCCCTTGTTTCTGTCAACACTCTCGATACAATAGCGCATAACACGACTGAGTATGTCGGGAAATTGAACAGCTCTTTAAAGTATCTGGCTGTAGTTCTCGATGCCAAACACAATTCTTTTTTTTCAGCTGTTTATAAATGGGATGTCAATAAGTGGATAAAACATATCGGAGATATGCTGATATCGTCTCAACAACTTGTTTGTCAACTTCAGATGTTGGGTAATTCCGCTGTAGTAGGCGAAGGACTTTTTTACCACAGAGATTTGTTTGATTCTGCCGGCATTGAGATTTTTCCTGAGGACTATTGGTCGGCACGTGCCGGCGGGATACTTCGAATTGCGTATCAGAAATATCTTTCCGGCGAGTTTGAAGAACCTCTCAAATTAGTCCCTTATTATATACGCCCGCCGGAAATCACGGAAAAGACCAGAAAATAATTTTCTTTTATCCGGAATTCCTTTATAACCTGTCAAGTTGACCGTTCTTTAGCTTTTTATCCGGCTTAAATTGGCAGAACAGGACCAAATTCTGAGATTTTGTTCCAAAGAGAGAGATTTTATAACTTTAATGGAAGCAATTCTTTAGGGAAAAAAGGACCTTCTTGACTGTTTGGCAATATTCGCTTTGGTATTTGGTTTGCATAAAAGGTTTTGCCAAATAAGTACGGAGACAGAGTAGAAGAAGAAACACAGGAGAGAGAAGTGCTATGGCAGCGAAACAATTAGCGTTTGAAACAGATGCCCGCAGTGCCTTGCTGGCCGGCGTGGAAAAACTTGCTGCCGCGGTCAAGTCCACTCTTGGACCCCGCGGTCGAAATGCCGTCATTGACAAGGGCTGGGGCGGCCCGACTGTAACGAAAGACGGTGTGACAGTAGCTGAAGAGATTGAACTGCTGGACAAAACAGAGAATATGGGGGCAAAGCTGGTGAGGGAGGCCGCCAGCAAGACCTCGAAAGTGGCCGGGGACGGTACGACAACGGCGACGGTCCTGGCCGAAGCGATTTTTAAAGAGGCCTATAAGAATCTGGCCGCCGGAGCCGATGCAATGGCTCTGAATCGGGGAATCCAGAAGGCCGTGGCGGCGGCGGTGGAAAAACTGAAATCACTCGCCAAGCCCATCGATATTTCCAAGAAAGATGACATCATCAACATTGCCGCCATCAGTGCCAACAATGATTTCGAAATCGGTAAAAAGATGGCCGAGGCCTTTATGCGGGTGGGCAAGGACGGTGTCATTACGGTGGAAGAAGGGCGCGGCCTGGAGACCACCGTCGAGTATGTGGAAGGAATGCAGTTTGACCGCGGTTATCTTTCTCCGCACTTTGTCACGGACCCGGACCATATGGTCTGCGAGCTGGAGAAGCCCTATATTCTTGTCTATGAGGAGAAAATCAGCAACGTAGCCAAACTGGTTCCGCTGCTGGAGGAAATCGCCCGGGTCAAGCGTCCGCTTCTGATTATCGCCGAGGATGTGGAAGGCGAGGCGCTGGCGACGCTGGTGGTCAACAAGCTGCGGGGGATTCTGCAGGTGGCGGCGGTCAAGGCCCCCGGCTACGGCGACAGAAGAAAAGCGATGCTGGAGGATATTGCGATTCTCACCGGTGCCGAGCCCATTTTCAAGGATTTGGGCATTGAGCTGGATCGGGTTCGTCTGTCTCAGTTGGGCCAGGCCCGCAAGGTGACCGTTGACAGCGAGAATACAACAATTATTGAAGGGGCCGGCTCAGAGAAGGCCATCCAGGGCCGCATTGCTCAAATCAAGAGTGAAATTGAGACCACCACAAGTGATTACGACCGGGAAAAACTGCAGGAGCGGCTGGCCAAGCTGACCGGCGGCGTAGCGCAAATCAATGTGGGAGCCGCCAGTGAAGCGGAGATGAAGGAAAAGAAAGCCCGCATTGAAGATGCGCTGCATGCGACCCGAGCGGCGATTGAGGAAGGCATTGTGCCCGGCGGCGGGGTGGCGCTGGTGCGCTGCATCGAGGAAGTGGCCAAGCTGGACCTGAAGGGTGATGAAAAAACCGGTGCGGAAATTGTTATGAATGCCCTGAAGATGCCCTGCTACTGGATTGCAGAAAATGCCGGTGCCGTCGGGGCGCTGGTGGTCAGCAAGGTGGCCAAGGGCAAGGGCGGCTTCGGGTATAACGCAGACAAGGATACCTATGAAGACCTGCTGGATGCCGGCGTGATTGACCCGGTAAAAGTGACGCGCATTGCTCTGCAGAATGCGGCTTCCGTGGCGGGTCTGCTGCTGACAACGGACTGCGTCGTGACGGAAAAGCCCAAGGACAACAAGAAGGGCAATAAACGCGACCGGTTCGGCGGCGGTCCGGACATGGAAGACATGGATGATATGGATATGATGTAATGGAAGCAATCAATACGGAAACTTTGAAAGAAGATAACAGGAGAGGAACCCTATGAAACTCAAACCACTGGATGATCGAGTTGTCGTAAAGCCTCAGGAAGCGGAAGAAAAGACTCCGGGCGGCATTGTCCTGCCGGATACGGCCAAGGAAAAACCCCTGATGGGCAAGGTGATTGCCGTCGGGGAAGGCAAACGGCTGGAAAACGGGACCCGGGCCAAGATGTCCGTGAGCAAAAATGATATTGTGCTCTTCGGCAAATACAGCGGCAGTGATGTGGAAATCGACGGCGTGGAGTATAAGATTCTTCGCGAAAGCGAAATCTTAGGCGTTGTCGAACAGTAAGGAAAAAGGACAGGATTCCAGCAAACGCCTGCAAAGGCGGGAGGTTTAGGAACATATGGCAAAACAGATGATGTTTCAGGAACAGGCGCGAGCCCAGCTGAAAGAGGGGTTGTCCCGTCTGGCTGCAGCGGTAAAGGTCACGATGGGACCGACCGGCAAGAATGTGCTGCTGCAGAAAAGCTACGGCTCGCCGAAGATTACCAAAGACGGCGTATCGGTCAGCAAGGAAATCGAGCTGCCCGAGCCGTTCCAGAATGTCGGGGCCAAGATGGTCAATCAGGTAGCCAGCAAGACCAGCGATGTAGTCGGAGACGGTACGACGACCGCAACGGTTCTGGCGGAGGCCATTTATACAGAAGGGCTGAAGTATGTGACGTCTGGTGTGAATCCGGTGGCGATTCAGCGGGGTATTACCAAAGCCGCTGAGGCTGCAATTGAGTATATCAAGTCCGCCAGCAAGCCGGTCAAGGGGCATGAGGACATTGCCCGGGTCGGCACCATCAGCGCCAACAACAATCCGGAGGTCGGCGAGATTCTAGCGCAGGCGATGGACAAGGTCGGCAAAGAAGGCGTTATTGAGGTCGAAGAAGGCAAAGGAATGGAGACCGAACTGACGGTCGTCGAGGGAATGCAGTTCGATAAGGGATACATCTCTCCGTATTTTATGACCAATCCTGATACCCTCGAATGTGTGCTCGAAGACGCCTATATTCTCCTGCATGAAAAGAAAATCAGCAACCTGCGGGAGCTGATTCCGCTGCTGGAGAAGATTGCTCATGTATCCGCACCTCTGCTGATTGTAGCGGAGGATGTGGAAGGCGAGGCGCTGGCGGCGCTGGTGATTAACCGGCTGCAGGGCGTGCTGAAGGTCTGTGCTGTCAAGGCGCCGGGCTTCGGCGACCGCCGCAAGGCTATGCTGCAGGACATCGGCGTTCTGACCGGCGGCCAGGTGATTACGGAGGACCTGGGCATCAAGCTGGAAAAGATTGAATTGTCTCAACTGGGCCGAGCCAAACGGGTGGTAGTGGGGAAGGAAACCACGACCATCATTGAGGGGGCCGGCAAGAAGAAGGACATTCAGGCCCGCTGCGACCAGATTCGTCATCAGATTGAGAAAACCACCAGCGATTATGACCGCGAGAAGCTGCAGGAGCGTCTGGCAAAACTGACCGGCGGCGTGGCGGTGATTAAAGCCGGTGCTCCGACCGAAACAGAGATGAAGGAACGCAAAGACCTGCTGGAGGATGCGCTGCATGCCGTCAAGGCGGCGGCCGAGGAAGGCATTGTTCCCGGCGGCGGGGTGGTCTTCCTGCGGGCAATTGCGGAAGTGGAAAAGGCCCGGGCCAAGGCCAAGGGCGATGAAAAGATCGGATATGATATTGTGATTGAGGCCCTGAAGGCCCCGACTCGCCAGATTGTGGACAACGGCGGCGGAGACGGCCAGGTCGTCGTAGCTGAACTGCTCGAGAAGGGCGAGACAATCGGCTATGATGCCCTGACGGGCCAGTATGTCGATATGTTCAAGGCCGGCATCATCGACCCGGCAAAAGTGGCCAGGACGGCCCTGCAGAACGCCGCTTCGGTGGCCGGTCTGATGCTTACCACCAATGTGGTGATTACGGAACTGAAAGAAGACAAAAAGGAGAATGCCGTGCCGGGTGCGGTGTTCTAATCGAGCAGCAACCTCAGTGCCGCGTCCGGATTGCCGGCTGACCGGTGAATGATTCGGACGCGGCATTGTTTTCTGATTGAGGCGACGATGGCCAAACGCGACTACTATGAAGTGCTGGGTGTGGAGCGCAATGCCACGCCCGATGAGATTAAACGCGCCTATCGAAAAATGGCCATCAAGTACCATCCGGACAAAAACCCCGGCAACAAAGAGGCCGAGGCCAAATTCAAAGAGTGTGCCGAGGCCTACGAAGTGCTCAGCGACCCGGAAAAACGGAAACGCTATGACCAGTACGGTCATGACGGACTCCGGGGAGTCGGCGTCCATGACTACAGCCGGATGAACGTCGAAGATATCGGAGATATGTTCGGCGACATCTTCGGGGATATCTTCGGAGATTTTTTCGGTCGCCGAAGCCGAACCGGGGCAGCGAGGGGGCCGGTTCGAGGGTATGACCTGGAAACGACGGTGGAGCTGACCCTCGAAGAGGTAGCCCGGGGAACGGAAAAGACGATTGAGTTTACGCGTCAGGATACCTGCAGCGACTGCCGCGGCAGCGGGGTTGCTCAGGGAAAATCCCCGAGCCGCTGTCCGACCTGCGGAGGCAGCGGACAGGTTCAGCGGGCCGGTCTGGGCGGATTTTTCCAGATGGTTTCGACCTGTCCGCAGTGCCGCGGAAGCGGACAAATTATCACAGACCCGTGCCGAACCTGTCGGGGGACCGGTACAACGCCCCGGCAGCGCACCCTGACGGTCAAGATTCCGCCGGGGGTCCATGAGGGGCAGGGCATTCGGGTCAGCGGCGAAGGCGAGCCCGGCCGTTTCGGCGGACCGCACGGGGATTTGTACTGCTATGTGCGAATCAAAGCGCATCCGTTCCTGATGCGGAATGGTTCGGATTTGATGGTGACAGTGCCGCTGAGTTTCACCCAGCTGACGCTCGGAACGACGATTGACGTGCCGACTCTGGATGGAACGCGTCAGCTGAAGATTCCTCCGGGGACTCAGCACGGCAGCATTTTTCGGGTGCGCGGACAGGGATTGCCGGACTTGCGGACCGGCGCGAAAGGAGATTTGCTGGTTCAGACGGCTGTAGAGATTCCCCGTCGAGTTACACCCGAACAGGAACGTCTTCTGCGGCAGTATGCAGAGATTGAGTCCAAGCAGACAGATTCAGAAAGCCGCAGTTTTTTTGAACGGATACGCAGACATTTCGGCGTATAAGGAAAGTCCCTATGACGCAGAAACCGGATAAACAGGAAAAAGAAAAGGAAAAAACGGACTCTGTGCCGCAGGAATTGGCGGAGCTGCAGGAGAAGTGCAGGGCTCTCGAAGAGGAGAAGCAGAAGCTTTTTGAGCAGCTCCAGCGGCTTAGTGCGGATTATGCCAATTATCAAAAACGCACAGCTCGGCAGATTGCGGATGCCGTGGCCTACGAGAAAAGAACGCTTTTGCGGTCGTGGCTGTCTTCGCTGGACAATCTGGAGCATGCTCTGGCTTCGGTGTCGAATCAGACCGGTCCGGAGGTTCTGCCGAAACTGATTGAAGGGGTTCAGATGGTGTATGACCATATGCTGGCTACCCTGAACGGCCTGGGGGTTCGTAAAATGGAGCCGGTGGGCCAGCCCTTTACGCCCGGGCCGCACGAGGCACTAATGACCTGTACACGACCCGAGCAGGGAGATAATGTTGTGCTTGAGGTGCATCAATCGGGCTACCTCCTGGGCGATGAGGTGCTTCGTCCGGCCAAGGTGATTGTCAATAAGCTTCCTCCAAGCCCGCCGACAGAATCTATGGCGGAATCCGCATCTGACGGGTTGGAAGATACGGAACAGTCCAAAGAACATTCTGAGGAGTCTTGATTATGCCGACGTATGAATATCTTTGTGATTCCTGCGGACAGACGATGGAGATTTTTCAGTCCATCACGGAATCTCCCCGGAAGAAATGCCCTCACTGCGGAAAGTCGAAACTGAAACGGCTGCTGGGGACCGGAGCCGGTGTGCTTTTTAAAGGCAGCGGTTTTTATCAGACGGATTACCGCTCGGAAAGTTATAAAAAGGCCTCCGAAAAAGACTCCCCGAAGCCGAAAAGTGAAAAATCGGCCGGTTCAGCTTCCCCAGAAACGAAGTCTGCCGCTAAAACGACAGCCGCTTCCGGTGAATGAATCGGCCTACGGAATCTGAACGAGAGCGGAGACGGGGTAGTGGTCGGAGGGATAGCGGCCTGAAAAGTCCCGACGGTTTATCGCAGCGGCCAGTACCCGAACCCTTGTATCGACGAGTATATGATCGATTTTTGAGCCGAGGATGGAGCCGTGGAATTTGTGATACGTTCCTTCGTCTAATCGGTGGGGGTAGAGGGCTGCCCATGTGTCCAGCATTCTGTTTTTTCCGGCATTTTGAAGAATCTGCATCGCCGGGTTGTCAATTTCCATATTGAAGTCCCCCATCACAAGGAAAGGGTCCTTGTGTTTCCGGAAGGCAATCAGATCGTTCAAGATTTCAATGCTTCGTGCGCGGGCCCGCTGAGACAGATTGTCCAGGTGAACGTTATAGACGTAAAAAGAGCGGGCGGTTTCCAGGTCGGCCAGGCGTACCCAGCTGCAAATCCGGGGAAAGAGTGTGCCGGCAAATTTGGAGCCGGGCTCCCAGGGGGAATTGGAGAACCAGATTGTGCCGGAATCAATTCTGTAAAAACGATTTTTCTTATAAAGAATGGCGCAAGTTTCTCCCTTGTCTGGCTCATCGCTGCGTCCGACGGCGTAAGCTTCGTACTGGGGCAGCCCCTGGAGGATTTCACCCAGTTGATAGGGCAGGGCTTCCTGGAGACCGATGACATCGTATTGTTCCGCCGCCAGGAGAGAAATGACCATGGCTCGCCGCCGGGACCAATCCCGGCTGCCGGACGCGTAACGGCCGACTCGGATGTTGAACGTGGCGGCATGGAGTATGTCTCGGTCAACGCCGGCAGCGGACATCTGCAGGGGGCGGGAAGATGAAGGAGTCCGGGCAGGGGATTGTTGGATGATGAGGGTTCCTGTGAGCAGGAGGGAAAAAACGGTTCGGCTCAGATGCATATAGCATTCCCACTTTAATCGGTTCAGACCTTTTATTTCTCTCCCCGCGAAATGTTTCGCCCGTTTGGGTCTAAAAACTTGAAAGATTTCTTGGAAATTCTTTTGGGAGAGGAAAAAAGGGAAAGATAAGGAATCGTCTTTGTCGACTTTTTACGAAGCGGGAACCGCAGGCAAAGTTACAATAAATTCAGCTCCCCTTCCGTCTTCTGATATGACTCGGATGGTCCCGTCCAGTTTGTCGAGAATCCGACGGACGATGGCCAATCCTAAACCGATTCCTTTGACAGGACCGTCCGGATTGAGCCGGTGGAAGATTTCGAAGATTTTTTCATGGTGTTCCGGTGCGATGCCGATGCCGTTGTCGATGACTCGATATTCACAGACGCCGTTTCTTTCCTGCCCGGTCACGTGAATTTTGCCGGGGCGGGAAGGATCCAGGAATTTGACGGCATTGTCCAGCAGGTTGGTAAAGACCTGATTGACCTGATAAAGGTCGCTGTGACAGGGCGGAAGATTGTCAACGGTAATTTCACAGCCGGCCTTTTGGATTTGGTATTGCAACCCCTCAATAATGGATCTCATCAGTCCGTTCATATGGACTGTTTGGAGAGTCAGTTCCATTGAACCGATGCGGGACAGTTTGAGCAGACCGTCAATCAGGGTCTGCATTTTTTCTGCTCCGGAATCGATAAAGTACAAGGATTGTTCGACATCCTTCAGGAGCGGCGCTATCCGCTCATATTGTCCGCATTCTTTCAGGACTTTTTTGACCTGTTCGCAGGTGGTTTTCAGTTCGCCGGCAAAGCCGCGGATATTGACCAGCGGAGATTGGAGATCATGGGAAGAAATATAGACCAGACTTTGCAGTTCCCGGTTTTTGGCTTCCAACCGCTGAAGCATCTTCTCTCGTTCCTGTTCGGCCTGGACTTGGTTTGTAATGTCCCGGCCGATGCCGACAATGGCCAACGCTTTGCCTTTTTCGTTGAGCAGAGTGCGGTAGGACCATGATAAAACACGCAGTCCGTATTTTGTTTGAGCCGAATGGCGAAATCGGCAGGTGTAAGGGGGCAGATAGAGAATATCCATTTCCTGGCGGATTCGTGTTCGGTCCTCCGGCAGAACCTCTTCCAGGAAGGGCCGGCCGAGGAGGTCTTTTTCGTATTTGCCGAACAGCCGGCAGTACGAGGGGCTGACAAACAGAAAATTGCCTTTGGCGTCCAGTTTGGTGATGAGGTCGCTCTGATTGTCCACCAGAAGTCGATATTTGGCTTCGCTGGCGACAATTTGTTCCCACTGGCGGTGCTGAATCATTGTGTAAACCAAAACCGCAAACAGAATCGGCTGGAGGATATCGGACAAGTCGCCGTAGCGGTCTAAATACGGGGCCACGCCGGACCATTCGAGAAGATTGCTGATATGTCCGAGCAAGCTCAGAAGCAGAAAAAAAACCGCCGGTAAAAACAGGTCGGTTGGAATCAGTTTCTGGAGTTTCCAGACCAGCAGAATCCCCAAAGACAGGGTAATAAAGAAAATAGAAACGGTGTTAAGTCCGACAATCGGATTCATCTGCCGGTCTCCTTCTTTGCGCCGAGCCGCAGGCACCACCAGAAAAAGACCGCACAAGATAGAATCGCGCTGATATGCTCAAGAGAGTTCAGAGCACTTTCCCAGAAAAAACCTTCCAAAACCGTGCAGATTTTTGAGGCCAGATAAAAACCAAAGCTAATTAACAGGAATTGGTAGGAGGGAAGATTCATAATGATTTTTCGCGTGGCCCACAGAAAAAAACTGACACCGAGCGTAATCAGGAGTGCGATCAGTTCGCTTTCCTCAAACATATCGACCTTTCCAGAAACCCGTTCTCGACAATTTTATGCCCTTTGTATTCTGAAAAAGCCAGGGAGGCATCCTATTTCTCCTATTTTGTATGGGAGCATACTGGAATGCAAGAGTTTTTTCTTTAATTTTTTCAGGTCGGCTTTATAGTAAAAAGTATGTCTGTTTCGTCGCCAAGATTGTTTATTGTGGATGGTCATGCCCATATTTACGCCGCTTATTATGCGCCGATGCGGCCTCTGACCAGCCCTTCCGGTGAACCGACCAAAGCGGTCTTTGTATTTACAACGGCTCTTTTATCGTTGATAGAACGGGAAAAGCCGGACTATCTTGTGGTGGCGATGGATTCCAAGACTCCCAGTTTTCGGGTGAAACTTTATCCGGAATATAAGGCCCATCGTCCTCCGATGCCCGAAGACATGCCCTCCCAGATTCAGCGGATTGAGCAGATTCTGGAAGCAATGCAAATCCCGGTCGTTCGCGTGGAGGGATATGAGGCCGATGATGTCATCGGCACGCTGGCGGCGAAAGCATCACAAGCCGGTGTGGAGGCCTATATCTGTTCCAAAGATAAAGATATGCTTCAGCTGCTGGATGAGCGAATCTGTACGTATGACATCAAGACCGGTCAGCGTTATGACCTCAAACAGATGCTCAAGGAGCTGGGCCTGACGCCGCAGCAGTTTATCGATGTGCTGGCACTGCAGGGGGATACGGCGGACAATATCCCCGGGGTGCCGGATGTGGGGCCCAAGACGGCCCTTCAATGGATTCAGCAGTACGGCTCGCTGGAAAATCTGTACGCTCACGCCGACGAAATCGGGGGCAAACGGGGTGAGAATCTGCGGAAATTTAAGGAACAGGTTTTCCTGAGCCGTCAATTGGTCATCATTCATCGGCAGGTTCCGATTGAGTTTGACCAAAAGGCGTTTGCCAGGAAAGAGGGCGATCGGGAAAAATTGGCTCAGGTCTTTTCGGAACTGGGGTTTACGCGGCTGCTTTCTCAAATGGATTTAAAGCCGGTTCCTGCGCAGACAAAACCGAAGATAGCGGACTCGCTGTTTCCAGAGGAAACAGGGGGACAATCGGCCTTGAAACAGCAGGGGCGGGACTACATTCTTGTGGATACAGCAGAGGAATTGGAACGGTTTGTACAGCGTTTGATGCAGCAGGAGCGGTTTTCATTCGATACGGAAACTACGTCTCTGGATGCGATGCGGGCCCAGCTGGTTGGAATCAGTTTCTCCTGGTGTGCCGGACAGGGGTGGTACCTGCCGGTTCGGGCTCCGGCTGGACAGAAGCGTCTGCCGCTGGAGGAGGTTCGCCGTCGGCTCGGGCCGATTCTGGCGGACAGGAGCCGGTACAAAATCGGCCAGAATATGAAATACGATATGATTGTGCTGGAAAACAGCGGGATGCCGGTTGGACTGCAGGAAGGACGCTGTTTTGACACAATGGTGGCTTCGTATGTCTTGGCGGCGGATCGTTCCAGCCATTCTCTGGATATGATGGCGCGGGATTATCTGGGGCTTCAGACCACGCCGATTTCTTCGCTGATCGGCAAAGGCAAGAAGCAGATTTCCTTTGAGCAGGTAGATACCCAGGCGGCCTGTGCTTATTCGGCGGAGGATGCGGATGTGACCTGGCAGCTGTATGAGTATTTGTCCGCCCGTCTGAAGGCCCAGCCTGCCCTGCAGAGGCTCTTTGAGACGATCGAAATGCCGCTGGTGGAAGTGCTGATGCGGATGGAGATGAACGGGGTTTGTCTGGATACGGAAAAACTGAGCCGGCTGTCGGAGTCGATGGCCCGCATGCAGCAGGAGCTGACGGAACGGATTTATGAGCTGGCCGGCGGACCGTTTAACATTGATTCCACCAAGCAGCTGGGCGAGGTGCTTTTTGACCGTCTGGGACTGCAGAGCATCAGGGCCGGCAAAACCCTGCGAAGTACCGACGCCGATGTCCTTGAGCAGCTGGCCGACGAGCACGAAATTATTCCGCTGATTCTTCAGTACCGCCAAGTGGAGAAACTCCGCAATACCTACACGGAAAAACTGGGTCAGCTGGTCAATCCGAGGACCGGACGAGTGCATGCCTCGTTCAATCAGACGGTCACGGCCACCGGACGGCTCAGCTCGTCGGACCCGAACCTTCAGAATATTCCGGTGCGGACGGAGCTGGGCAGGCAGATTCGGGCGGCGTTTGTTCCGGAAAAGAAGACGGACTGTATTCTCAGCGCGGATTATTCGCAGATTGAACTGCGGCTTTTGGCTCATTTTTCTCAGGATGCCGCCCTGCGGGAGGCCTTTGCTCAGGATTTGGATATTCATCGATTTGTGGCCTCTGAGATTTACGGGGTGCCGATGGAGCAGGTGACCGGTGAGATGCGCACGAAGGCCAAGGCGGTCAATTTCGGGATTATTTACGGACAGGGACCGTTCGGACTGGCCCGCACAACGGGAATCCCGCAGGCGGAGGCCAAACGGTTTATTGAAGAATATTTCCGCCGATACGGGTCTATCCGTTCGTTTATGGACCGGGTGATTGAGCAGGCTAGGCGGAACGGGTATGCGGAAACCATTCTGCATCGCCGCCGCAAGATTACGGGGCTGGACAGCCGCAACCCGAATGTTCGTTCACAGGCCCAGCGGCTGGCGGTTAATACGGTGATTCAGGGGTCGGCGGCGGATTTGATTAAGGCGGCGATGATTCGAATTCATCGGCGCATTGAACAGGAAAAACTGCCGATTAAAATGATTCTGCAGATTCATGATGAACTGGTTTTCGAACTGCCGAAGAGCCGCTCTCAGGAAGATGCCTGCTGGATTGCAGCGGAAATGACCACAGCGGTGCCGCTGGAGGTGCCGCTGAAGGTGGATGTTTCCATCGGAGACAGCTGGCTGACGGATGATAAATAAAAAATCCGAAAAAAAAGAGATTCTTAAGACATTAATAGATAGGAAAGACAAGCTGTCTGAGGAGAACAAATGACACACGAACAATGGCAGCTGCTTGTGGATGTGCTTGCCGGCAAAGAAAAGACACCGCTTGCAACCGGTTTTATCATTGACAGCCCCTGGCTGCCCGGGTGGTTCGGCGTTTCAACGCTGGATTATTTTACCAGTGATGCGGTTTGGCTGGAGGCCAACCGTCGGGCGATGGAGACATTTCCGGAGACAATGTTCCTGCCGGGTTTCTGGGCGGAATACGGGATGTGCACAGAGCCCAGCGCCTTCGGTGCAAAATGTACGTTTCACCGCAATAAGCTGCCGTTTGCGGACAAAATTATTCACCAGACAAAGGAGATTGACCGTCTGAAAGTGCCCAAACCGGAAAAAGACGGCCTGAATCCGTTTGTGCTCAATCGGCTGGCCCTGAACCGCAAAGAGATTGAAAAACTCGGGCATCAGATTCGGTTTGCCGTTTCACGCGGGCCGCTGAACATCGCTTCGTTTCTGATGGGGACGACGGAGTTTTTGACGGCCCTGGCTCTGGAGCCGGAGCCGGTTCATCGTCTGCTGCGAATCATCACAGATTACATCATCCGTTGGCTGGGGGTTCAGAAAAAATATTTCGATACCATCGACGGCGTGCTGATTCTGGATGACATCGTGGGATTTCTGGGCAAGGCGGATTTTGAGACGTTTGCGCAGCCGTATCTGAAGGAGATTTACGGCTGCCTGAATGTGACAGTGCGGTTTTTCCATAACGACGCCGACGGGCGGGTTTGTGCCCCGTATCTGGCGGAGCTGGGGGTGAATCTGTTTAACTTCAGTTTTCAGCATTCGCTGGCTGAAATGAAGGACTGGACCGGCGGACAGGTGACCCTGCTGGGCAATATCCCGCCGCGGGATGTATTGGCTCAGGGCCGTCCGGAGCAGGTTCGCCGATGTGTGCACGAAACGCTGAAAATGCTTTCGGACCGCCGGCGGGTGATTCTGTCCTGCGGCGGAGGGGTGCCCGATGGGGTGTCAACGGAAAATCTGCGTGCATTTCTCGATGCCTGTAAGGAAGCGGTCCTATGAAACCCTCAGGCAAAGTCTGGGCGGCGGTCTGTCTGATTTGTCTGCTGGGTGCCTGCCGCAACGGCCAGAAAGAACAGGAAACGGCTATGAAATCTCCGGCAAACGTGGTCCAGGATGAGGAGGCAATCACTCTTTTGTATCAGAATAAGCCGGTAGTGCGCTACTATAAAGCGCTTTGTCCGGTTCCGGAGGGAGTGAATCCGATTTTTCGCCGAAGCGGCTTCATTCATCCGCTCTGGTCGCCGTCCGGCAAGGTGCTGACCCGCATTCAGCCGCCGGACCATTATCATCATTACGGAATCTGGAATCCATGGACGATGACGCATCTCGAGGGGCGGGAAGTGGATTTCTGGAATCTGGCCAAGGGACAGGGCACGGTTCGGTTTGCGGGTCTGGAGTCTGTGCTGTGTGATTCGTCCGGCGGGCGTTTCCAGGTGCGTCAGGAACATGTGGATTTTACGGCGGTTCCGCAGGGGCGGGTGGCGATTGAGGAAATTTGGGGAATCGGCGTCTTTGCCTCGCAGGCGGAAGGGCGCACTGTCTGGGTTGTCGATTTTGACAGCCGTTTCTGGAATGCGCTGAACAGTCCGATTGTCCTGGACGCCTACCGCTACGGCGGGGGGATTGGATTTCGGGCGACGGAGGAATGGACCAAAGACAATTGTACAGTGCTGACCTCGGAAGGGCGGACGCGAAAGGATGCCGATGGGCAGCGGGCCCGCTGGTGTGATGTCAATGGTTCGTTTTCTGACGGGACGCGGGCGGGGATTGTCTTTCTGAGCCATCCGGAAAATCGGGAGCATCCGGAGCCGATGCGGGTCTGGCCGACGGATGCCAACGGCGGACGGGGCGATTTGTTTGTGGAGTTCTGCCCGATTCGCCTGAACAGCTGGACGTTGGAGTCCGGACGAAAATATCGTCTGCGTTATCGGCTGATTGTTTATGACGGCACTCTTAAGCCGGAAACAGCGGAGCAGTTTTGGCAGCAATATGCAAATGGAACAGAAACCCAGAGCAGTCACTAATCAATAAGGAGATAATGCGTATGAAACGAAGAGATTTTCTGAAAGGGGCAGCGGCAGCAGCGGTTGGTGCGGCGGGATTTCCGATGGTGCTTCCATCGGTTGTTTTCGGACGGACGAAACCCAATGACCGGATTCAAATCGGGCAGATTGGATTCGGGCGAATCGCCCGCGGACACGACCTTCCGGAAACCATTCAGCATGATTTTTGCCGCGTGGTGGCTGTGGCGGATGTGGACAGCAAACGGCTGGCTGACGGCAAACGCTGGATAGAGAATTATTACGCCAAAAAGACAGGCCAGGAAAAGTATCTGGACGTCAAGACGTACGGCGATTATAAGCAGCTGCTGGCGGACCCGAGCATTGATGCGGTGATTATTTCTACGCCGGACCACTGGCACGCCCAGATTGCAATGGAAGCGGCCCTGGCTGGCAAAGACATCTATCTGCAGAAACCCGCCTCGATGACGATTGTCGAAGGCCGTCAGATGAGTGATGTGGTGCATCGGACCGGTCGAATTCTGCAAATCGGAAGCCAGCAGCGTTCCCGGAAGCCCTGGCCGCATTTTAAGCGGGCCTGCGAGCTGGTCCGAAACGGCTTTATCGGAGAGATTCAGCGGATTCAAATCGGCCTGCCGACCGACCCGGCCGGACAGGAAGAGCCGGAAATGCCGATTCCCCCCAATCTGAATTACGATATGTGGCTCGGCTCAACGCCCTATGTGTATTATACGGAAAAGCGGGTTCATCCGCAGGACAGTTATGACCGTCCCGGATGGCTTCGCTGCGACGCCTACTGCTGCGGGATGATTACCGGCTGGGGCTCGCATCACGTTGACGCGGCTCACTGGGGGATGGGCACGGAATACACCGGCCCCATTGAGGTGGAAGGAAAGGCGGAGTATCCGAAATCCGGTCTGTGGGATGTACACGGTGAATTTGATGTCTATGCCAAATATACCAACGGCGTCTCGATGCATATCAGCAGCCGCTATCCGAACGGGGTTCGTTTTGAGGGCACGGAAGGGTGGATTTTCGTGACGCGCGGCGCCGAACGAGTAACCGCCAGTGACCCGACGGCGCCGGATGAGGGCCCCGCTCCTTTGCAGGCATCTGACCCGAAGATTCTTCAGGCGGAAATCCCCGCCAACGGGATTCATCTCTATGAAAGCCCGGAACAGCATCTGGACTGGCTGCAGTGCATCCAGAGCCGCCGGCAGCCGGTGGCTCCGGTGGAAGTAGGACACCGCTCCGGCAGCGCTTGTCTGGTTGCTTATATTGCGATGAAGCTGGGACGCAAACTCACGTGGGACCCCGTTCGGGAGGTTTTCGTCGGGGATGAGCAGGCCAATGCGATGCGTTCGCGGCCTCAGCGGAAGCCCTACGGCACCAATTATGTTCTGTAATAAGGGTAAGAGCGATGAGCAGACAAGGTTGGCTGGCTTTGTCGGCTGGAGCGATTTTGGCGGGGCTGACGGCCGGGTGTCTGATGAAACAGGCGGTTTCTGAAAAACAGATGGAACCCTCCGTGCGGCTGCTGGTGCTGGACCCCGGGCATTTTCACGCCGCTCTGGTTCAGAAGACGATGTATGAGCAAATCAGCCCGGAGGTTTCTGTCTATGCGCCGGATGGTCCGGAACTGGATGACTATCTGGCTTCGATAGAGGCGTTCAATACCCGGCCGGAGAATCCCACCGCCTGGCTTCAGCGTGTCTATAAGGGGCCGGATTATCTGGAGCGGATGCTCTCGGAAAAGAAGGGCAATGTCGTTGTGATTTCCGGGAAGAACTCCCTGAAAACCGACTACATTTATCAATCGGTCCGGGCGGGTCTGAATGTTCTGGCCGACAAGCCGATGGTGATTGCGCCGGAGAAGTTTCCGCTTCTGGTTGAGTCATTTCGAACCGCCGAGAAAAACGGCGTGCTTTTGTACGATATTATGACGGAGCGGTTTGAAATTACGACGATTCTTCAGAAGGAACTGGCGTCGATTCCGGCAGTCTTCGGGCATCTGCAGCGGGGATCTCTTGAAGAGCCGGCGGTGGTCAAGGAAAGCGTTCATCACTTTTCCAAATATGTGGCGGGCCGCCCGCTGCGAAGACCGGCGTGGTTCTTTGACTCTGCTCAGCGCGGGGAGGATTTGGCGGATGTTTCGACGCATCTGGTTGATTTGATTCAGTGGGAGTGTTTCCCGGAAGAGCCGATGGATTACCGGCGGGATATTCAGATGCTTCGGGCCCGACGATGGACGACATCGATGACCGTTGAACAATTTCGAGAGGTGACCGGGCTGGAGGACTGGCCGGAGTATCTGAAGCCCTATGTCAAAGACAATGTGCTCTATGTGAAAGCCAACGGGCAGATGGATTACGCCCTGCGGGGGATTCATGCTCGGGTTTGTGTTCGGTGGGAGTATCGGGCGCCGGAAGGGGCGGGGGACATGCATTATTCCATTCTGCAGGGCAGCCGATGCAATTTGGTGATTCGTCAGGGGCCGCAGGAAACGTATAAACCGACGCTGTATGTGGAGTCGGTCGAGGGAAAGCTTTCGCCGAAGCATTTGGAGACGGCGGTGCTTCGAACCCTTCAGAAAAAGTATCCGGGAATCGGGCTGGAGCGAGTTGATGAGCGCAGATGGAAGATTTTGATTCCTGATTCGTATTATGTTGGGCATGAGGCACATTTTGCGCAGGTGATGCAGAACTTTCTGCGTTATCTGAGAGAGGGGCGTCTACCGGACTGGGAGGTGCCGAATATGCTGGCCAAGTATTATACAACGATGGAGGCCGTCAAAGCCGCTGACCGGCAGGAAAATTAGCCCCCTAAGCCGGCAGGTGTCTTCGGGATAGCCCCGGGCGATAAGCCCGTCTGGCAGAGGGCCCGGCGAGGGTATTAGCCCCGGGCGCTAGCCCGGGGAAAGGGGAGGGGCGATTCCGTCAAACCAAAGAGGACTGGATTCCCGCCTGCGCGGGAATGACAGCGGGAGGTGATGGATTTCTGCCTTCCTTCTTCGCTGAAGCTTCGAAGGACAAGCCGCGGGCTCAAATTATCGGACGAACATCCAATATTTCCTGTCTTTACATTTTCTTAAAATATTTTTCTGCCCAGTTTGCCGCGCCGGTTTTTATTTCTTAGGTTTTCTATGGAAGCGTTCAAGGTTCTTTGACAAGCCCATACGAGAAAATCCGGACGCGCTGGACGAAGAAAAATCTCCAAGCCGGTTTTGCCGGCTTGAACCAAAACGTGTTAACGAAACCAACAAAACCGTATGTAACCGATACCGAAATACAGGTACAAAGAAAGGGAGAATGACCAATGAAAGCGAAAAAAGGGTTTACACTGGTTGAAATTCTGATTGTGGTTGTGATTTTGGGTATCTTAGCGGCGATTGTGATACCCCAGTTCAGCCAGGCCAGCACGGAGGCCAAACTGAACAGCTGCCGCTCTTCGCTGCAGAGCTTACGGTCGCAGATTGAACTGTACAAGATTCAGCACAATGACAATCCTCCTGCGCTGGCTGACTTTGCTGCCCAGATGACAACGTATTCGGATGCCAACGGAAATACCAATGCGACGAAAGATGTTGCCAATGGATTTATTTACGGCCCCTATATGCAACGGGTTCCTAAGAATCCTTGGAACGATTCAGATACGTTAGCGGCTGCAGATGCTGCGGGTGTCGGCTGGGTCTATGATGAGGGCACTGGTGCGATCTATGTGGGTGTAGCCGATGCTCCTGCTGCGGTGGCCACAGAACTTCAGAACAATGGGGATGCTCTCTAAGCGGCAGCAGCTCTCCTGAGCGATGATGTAGAAATCAAGCCGACCGGCCTTGCGAGAAATTCGGGGGTCGGTCGGCTTTTTTATTGATCGATTCAGCGGGCGATTAGCCCGGGCCTCTATTAATTAAACCAAAAAAGGGCTGGATTCCCGCCTGCGCGGGAATGACACAGCAGGAAAGCGGGAATGACACAGCAGGAAAGCGGGAATGACACAGAGAAGCGGGAACGACAGGGGGCGAGGGAAATAGCCCCGGGCGATAAGCCCGGGGGAAAGAGATGCGGAAATCATAAAACGTTTTTCCCGTCCGGGTTTTGCGGATGCGGCGTGAGAGGAATAAAAATGGATCGAAAAAAACGGCGGCGATTCCTTCAGGAAAAGGCGGGTCAGAGTCCTATGATTGCTCTTTTTGAACGGACTGTGCTGGCCCTGATGCTGTTTGCGGCGGCGGTTGGCTGGATGATGCCTAAAGTGGCTCGGGCCGCCGCAGAGAATCGGATTACTCTGCTGATGGAGCGACTCCATCAGGTTCGTTCGGGCATTGCTCTTTATCGAGCCCAGAATGACGGCCGGCTGCCCGGCCGGGGGGCCGATGGACGAGTCACGGCGGAAACCTTTTGCAATGAACTGGCCAAGCAGGGATGTCAGATCCCTGCTAATCCCTTTGTTCAGGGACCTGCCGGACGGCAGGTGACAGTGGCAGATGACGCTGCGGTCCGGCCTACGGGGCGCGAAGGGACGGGCTGGTGGTATAACGCGGCGACGGGGCACTTTGCGGCCTGCGACAGTCGATACCATTCTGCTTATTAAAAACAAACCGCGGATTTCACGGATTCAGCGGATTTCGATAAAAAAATGAAACAACATAGGCAGATACAACACGGTTTTACCCTGCTGGAGATACTGATGGCGATGGTCATCCTCGGCGCGGCAGCGGCGGGGGTGTTTTTGCCTTTTGTGAGTGCGGCCCAGGTACAACGGGAGGCGGTCTGCCAGGTGCTGGCGGCTCAACTGGCCTCCAACCTGATGGAAGAGATTGTCAGTACGTCTTTTGAGGAAATCAAGACACGCTGGAATGGTTATATGGAAGCGGAGGGACAGGTCAAAAACGCATCCGGTGCGGTGTTTTCTGATCCAATTTACAAAGGATTTGCCCGTTCGGTTTTGGTGGGAACTGTCCAGATAAACGATACAGAATGTCTGATGGCTTCTGTTCGTGTGGACTATAAGGGACGGCAAATGGTCCGTCTTCAATCTCTGATAGCCCCCTGATATGGTTTGTCAAACGAGAAAAAACAGCGGTTTTACCCTGATTGAACTGGTGATGGGGATGCTCATCGCCGGTGTTGTTTTGCTGGCGGCGGCGACCTTTTCGTTTGCGATGCGGCAGGGGCAGGAAACCACTGAGCTGATGTTCAATGGTCCGGCAGCCGTTCGCGGGGCCTCCATCCGTATTACCGACCTGGTTCACCGTGCCTATTCCCTCCAGCAAAACGGCACGACGGTGACGATTCAAAGTCAGACAGGGACATCGACTCTGGCCGTCAGTGGGACGACGTTGAATCTGGATGAAAAACCTCTGCTGAGGAATTGCAGCGGATTAAGTCTGGAGGTTCGAAACGGCCGTCTTCTGATCGTGCGGTTCAAGATGCAGGCGGAGACAGGCTGGCGGGATTACGAAATTTGTGCGGCGGCACGCTGCCGAAGCGGGGAATAAGATGTCGGCGGAAAGAAGTTCACATCAAAGTCGAGGAGCGGCCCTGATTGTCGTGCTGTTTTTGGTGATGGCTGTTTCGGTCATTGCACTGGGGCTGTTTGCCCGCACAGATTTCTCTCTGGCGGCCGGCCGCAATTTTGTTCTGCATACGCAGACGGAGACCCTTGCCTATTCGGGTCTGGAGTGTGCTCGTGTTCTGGTTCGGGAACCCAACCTGTCTTTTCCCTGGACCGGGCCTGTCGAGTTCGAAGGGCAGGCGGCTGGTTTCGACTGTGAAGTGGAGATTGCCGCCCCCAATAACCAGGTTTATCCGGTTGTAAGCCGGGCGTGGTTTGAAAAAGACGGCAGCCGACGGGCGGAAAGCATTTTCATCGGCCGGCTTTATTATGACCCCAATGAAGGGGGGAGCTATTATCAGCAGATTGACCGTCAGGTCCGATAAGGGAAGGGGATGGAGAAAATCATCCGCCGGCTCAGACAGCTGCAGCGATTTCAAATCTTTGTTCGGTGCGGCAAAGGAAAGCGGGACTGTAGGGACTGCAACGGCTGTATCAGTTCTGCGGACGTGAACGGATCTTGAAAAGGCCTTTTTTGATACTGATATGCATAAGACAGGCAGGTCCGATTATATGGGCTGTACTGAATGTGATTTTGGTTTTACGCAAATGTTCCGCTGCGGAGCGGTTTGCCTTATGGGGGCGGTTAAGACGACAGAAGAGTCAGTCGAAAGAACAGAAGAATCAAAAGGCGACAATCCGCCCGTACTGTTGGCGGAGAAATCAAAAGGTGGTTTATGAAAAAGCGTAAGAGAGACCGGCGGCAGACCCTCAGCGGGTTTACGCTGGTGGAGATTATTGTGGTGGTGGTGATTCTGGCGATTGTTTCGCTGGCGGCTATCCCTGTTTTGGGAACGGCGGCGGATATGCAGGTTCGCTCTGCCGCCGACAAAATCGCCGCCGACCTCGATTATGCAAAAGGCCTGGCCGTCACCCGTCAGAAAACCTATACGGTGGTATTTTCTCCTTCCCAGGAAAAATATCAGGTTCAGGATGACACCGGCGCCGTTCTGAATCATCCTCTGCGAAACGGTCCTTTTGTGGAGGAATTTACAAAGGACCGCCGGATGAAAAAGGTTGATCTTGTGAGCACGACGCTCAGCGGAGACGCCGTGACATTTGATTATCTGGGAACCCCTTATGCGGGGACGGATACCAGCAGCCCTTTGAATGCGGCCGGACGGGTTACGCTCCAGGCCGATTCCTTTGTGCTTTATATAGATATTGAGCCGGTTACCGGCTATGTGTCCATTACAAAACCCTAATGAGAGAAACGGAATGCGTTCATGGCTGGAATGGTTTTGTCGCGGGTCAAGAGGCCCTATTGGCATTGATATCGGGCACAATTGCGTCCGGATGATTCAGCTGGGGTTTAAGGAAGGTCTGATTCGGGCGGAGAGTGCCGAACAGGAACCGCTGGAAGCGGCCTCCGGCGGAGGCAGTGATGTCCATCGAACGGGCGTGGTGCGTGCAATTCGAGCCATGCTGGCCCGGGGACGCTTTTGGGGTCGGGAGGCGGTTTCCTGCCTTCCGGGCGATGCGCTGAAAATCAAAAGTCTGCGGCTGGATGCTCTCGAAACCGAGCGTCTGGAGGAAGGGCACTATGGAGAACTTGCTCAGCGTTTCGGACTGGACCCGGATAAGGATGAAATCCGCTATCTGATTGCCGGCAGTGTATATCAGGGAGAGGAAATCAGAAAGGAAGTCATTTTCTTTGGAATGAACCGCACGCAATTGATGGGGCATGTGTCCCTGCTGGAGGAGGCCGGACTGGAGCCGATTGCCGTGGATGCGATGCCGTGCGCCCTGTTCCGCAGTTTTCGGCGGACTCTTCGGCGTCAGGAAGACCGCGAGGTTGTCAGCGTGCTGGTGAATCTGGGAATGTATTTTACGACGGTTATTATCGGACGGGGCACATCGATTTCTCTCGTAAAGCAGATTCCTTTGGCGGAACAGCATCTGACGCAAAAGGCGGCGGATGTGCTCGGTGTTTCCTGGGAGGAGGCGGCTCGGCAGATTGCTCAGGATTGGACGGGAGTCCGGACGGGAGCGGATTCCCCGATTCAGCAGACGCTTTCGTCGGCCATGAGCCGAACGATTGAGGATTTGGCGCGAGAAATTTCTCTGTGCTTCAAATACTACGCGGTAGCTTTTCGCGGAGAGCGGCCCTCGGAAGTGGTGTTTGCCGGCGGACGTTTGTATGAGTCCCTTTTGATGGACTTGCTCCGAGAGCAGCTGAATCTGGACATTCGCATTGCCGAACCTCTCCGCGGCATTGATTTGAGAAACGTTTCTTTTGACCGCCGTCCCAATCCGCAGATGGCGGAATGGGCGGTGGCGGTCGGACTGGCCCTGAAGGGATGGTCCCAGCCCGGCTTGCAGGAACTGGACAATGTTTTGAGGGAAAAAGCGGCAGTCTGATGGAACTGGATTTTATCCCATCCTGGTATCATGAAAGTCGCCGGCGGCGGAATTGGTATCTGCGCCGTTATCTGGCGATCGTTCTTCTGACGGGGTTCTGGATTGTCGGCAATTTGTTCAGCGGCAGCATTATTTCGAAGGCCTATGCGGATTTGGAAGGGCTCCGCAGCACCTATGAAAAGGGCCTTCAGACTATTCTTCAGGTTCGACGGCTCCAGGAGGAGATTTCGATTTTGAACCGACAAAGCCGTCTGGTCAGTCAATTGCGTCCTCGAACGGCTCTTACGCCTGTTCTTGCGGAATTAAGCCGCTGCATCGGTGAACGGGCGGTTCTTACAGAACTGACGATTTCGCAGGTACCCTTCGAATCCGCTGTTGGTTCTTCTCCAAAGACAGGAACGGGCATTCAGGTCCGTCTCAGCACGGACAAAAAGGGTGACTGGCTGAAGGATTCGGACACGGTCACTCGAATTCGGCTGGCTGGTTTTGCTCTGGATGGTTCGGAAGCGGCGGCATTGATTTCCCGGCTGGAGGAGTCGGACTATTTTACGCGGGTGATTCCTGTTTATTCCAAAAATGAGACGCGATTCGGTGCGACAGTGGCCGGATTTGAGATTCAGTGTGTTCTGGCTGACTTTGTGGTGAGGGACCGGAATTGAAAAAAATTGTTGATCATTATCCGGTGACGGTTTTGGGGCTGCTGCTTTTGGCGGCGGTTGGGCTTGGGGCCTATCAGTACTACCCCGTCTATCAGCAGCGAAAGGCCTTCCGGGCCTTGCTGTCTGAAGAAGAATCGCGGCTGGAGGAAGTGCGGGAATGTTCTGAACAGCTGCCGATTCTGTATCGGCAGATTCGGGATTTAAAACCCGCAGCTGAGCAGTACCGGCGGTTATTTCCGGATGAACAGGGCTATTCCCGGCTCTGGCAGCAGATGACGGAAATGCTGGCTCGGACGCAGCTGTCCGACCAGTCTGTTCGGCCGGGTGAGGTGACCTGTGAGGACGGTTTGTGCTCGATTCCTCTGGAGATTCGCTGCACAGGCAGTTTTGACAGGATTTTTGAACTGCTTCGGTCTTTTGAACAGTTTGATCGGCTGATTCGATTTGAGGAAATATCCCTGCGGAATGACGAAAACGTGTCCGGGCGTCTGTTTTTGCAGGCCAAAGCCCGTGCTTTTTATCAAATGACGCCGAGTGGAAAAAAGAACGAATGACTCGAAACAGAGGCACAATCGGAAGCATCGGGACGCTCGTAGGAACCGTCAATCCGAAGATGGTATTGGCGGCGGTTCTTCTGCTGGTTATGGCTGTCCTGTGGCTGCGTGTTTTTCTCAGAGGCCGAAGCGGTCCGGAAACCGTCCAGGCCCAGGTCCCCATTGAACCGTCTGCCGGGCAGGCGTCAGGGGAGCGGACGGCGTCGAAAGTTCTTCTGCAGCCGCGTCTGCTGCCGGTGTTGGCCGGACAGCATGAGCGTCCCGAACGAGACCCCTTTGTCTTTGACCGTTCCAAATGGTTCCATACGGAACGGCAGGCATCTGAGGTTCAGCCCCAGGAGCCGACTACTTCTTCTGCCGGGCGGGAGCGAGGTGTTTTGTCGCAGAAGATAGCAAAAGACCTGATTCTGCAGGCCGTGATTAAAGATCCCGCCGGTGTTCCGACTCAGGCATGTGTAAACGGGGTGGTTTTGTCCCGAGGCGGGATTCTGAAAGTGAAAGAGAATGGAGAAACATATGAGCTGAAAGTATCGGACATCGGTTCTCAACACGTTCAGTTTGAGTATCAAGATATGGTGTTTACAGTCAAAATGCCCTCTTCGGAGTGGCTCGATTAACAGAAAGGCGGTGTTGTATGAAAACTCAGCGAAAAAAGCAAATGAAGTTTAGAACTTATCTGATTACAGTCAGCGTCTGGCTGCTGGCGGTGTTGGGACTGACCGCACTGGTAGTCGGCCAGGAAAGTCAAACGCCGGCCGCACCGGCGGCGGAGACCCCGCAGGAAACGACGCCTGCAGCAGCAGTTGAGTCGCCGGCGACAAATGAACAGACACCGTATTCGATGCAGTCGGTTCAGACGATCAGCTTTCGTAAAGATATGCCGGTTCGGGACGCCCTGCAGATGCTGGCTCAGATGTATCACAAAAACATCGTGCCTTCGGCCCGAGTGGACGGCACTGTGACTGTTACTAATCTTTATGACGTAACCTTTGAGGAGGCCCTGCAGGCCATTCTCGGTACTCACAAGTACGAAATCAAGGGCAATTTTGTCAAGATTTACACGAATGAGGAGTTCCAGGCCGACAAGACCCGTTTTGAATACGCGGTCATTCCTTTGTACTACATCAATGCGGAAGAAGCCAAGAAATTAGCCGAACCCCTTTTGAGTGAATTCGGCCAACTCGGGGTGACCAGTCCCGCCCAGCGGGATACCGTGCCCGGCAAAGGCGGCGATTCTCTGGCGATTCACGATCGGCTGGTGGTTTCCGATTATCCCGAGAATATCAAGCGGATTCGGGAGGTGCTGGCTGAAGTGGATGTGGAACCCCTTCAGGTGCTTCTGGAAGTGACGGTTATGGAAGCCACTCTGACGGAAGATACCAAGTTCGGGATTGACTGGAAGAATATTCCCGGTACCTCCATCACCCTCGGCGGTGAGGGATTCCTTCAGGGAGGTTTTGCTCCCGTTGTTTCAGGGAGCAATGCTTCCGGAATTTCCGTCGGTGTGACTTTTGATAACATTTCTGCCCTGATTAACGCCATTGAAACGGTCTCGGATGTGACGATTATGGCCAATCCGAAAATATTAGCCCTCAATAAGCAGGCCGGCAAGCTTATCATCGGCAAGGAAGAGGGCTATCAGTCCTTAACGAATGTGGCGGAAGGCGGCACATCTACGCAGCAGGTGGAATTCCTCGAAAGCGGTACCGTGCTCGAGTTTCGGCCCTTCATCGGAAAAGACGGGCTGATTCGAATGGAAATCCGTCCTGAGCAAAGCAACGGAGAAATTGTCGAATTCGGCAATACACAGCTGCCTCAGAAGACCAAGACGGAAGTGATGACCAATGTGATGGTGCGGGACGGCCAGACCATTGTATTGGGAGGTCTGTTCAAGGAACAAACCTCTTTGTCCCGCAATCAGGTGCCTGTTATCGGGGATATTCCTGTAATCGGAGAACTGTTCCGGGGTGTTTCCGACAGTTCGACGCGCGTGGAGCTGATTATTCTGATTACGCCTCATATTATTCAGCGGCCTGAACAAGCCCAGGGTGCGGAACGTCTGGCGGATGTTCAGCGGCTGGCTCACGAAGCCCGCAGCAATCTGTATTGGATGAGCCGGGTCAAGATAGATGAAGACCGGTATGCACGGGCGGTGCAGTATTACCTGAACGGAGACTACGATGCGGCGACGGCCGAACTGAACAACATCCTGACCATTCACCGCAACTACCTCGAGGCCGTTCGGCTTCGTGAACGGATTCTCCGGGAGACGCAGCCCCAGGCGGCCGAACAGATGGAGCGTCTGATGCTGCAGAAGATTGAACGGGAAGAATCCGGCAAGTGGTTCCGCTGGTAAAGGATTTTTAACGCTCCGGCCGGTCCCTTTTGTGCGGACCGGCCGGAGTGATTGATTCTTTGCGGATTTGAAAAGACAGGAGTCTGCGATGAAACGGAACAAATGGACAGTACTGTTGGCACTGACGGCCCTTTGCGGTTTGGGAGGCGGCTGTGCTTTATCGCATGCCCAAAAGAAAGAGCAAATGCAGAAAGCATGGGAGAAATCCTCCATTGGACCGAATCTGGCTGCCGTTCGGGAACTGTTGGACCAGGAGCGAATGGAAGAAGCTAAAAAGCTTCTGGCCAAATGCGTGCAGTCCGAGCCGGACCATCCGGAGGTTAATTATCTGTTGGCGCGGGTTCATCTGGCTGAAGGTCGGCTTCCTGCCGCCCGTGTGTGCCTTCAGAAAGCGGTTGAGCAGGCGCCGCAGATGGATGAGGGCTGGTTTGCCTTGGGGATGACAGCTTTGGAGCAGGGAGAAACGGAGTTTGCTCGGGAATGTCTGCAAAAAGCTGTGGACCTTAAACCCCTTCAGGTGGAATACGTATTAACCCTTTCCCATCTGTATGTCCGGCAGGGACAAACGGAACAGGCCCGGGAATTGATTGAAAACAGCCGAAGAAAATTGCCTTACGATGCCGACCTGCTGCTGACGGCAGCGGATTTGGCCCAGCGAAGCGGCGACGTCCAACAGGCATCGGTTTACTATAAGGAAGCTCTGTGGAGGCAGGGAGACAATCCTCGCGTTCTCGAGGCGGTCGGACTGTTCTATATGGACCGCCGGCAATGGAGCCAAGCCGCCGAACTTTTTGAGAAACTCTATCAGGTTCAGGCGCAGGCGGACCGCCGCCAGGTGATTCTTCACTGGCTTGGTTATTGCTCTCTTCAGGCCGGGAAATACGCCGCGGCTTTGAAATGGTATGACCAGCTCAGCGTGCTGCGTCGGGAAGACCCGCAGGTTTGGCTTGAAATGGGGCAGGCGGCTCTCGGAGCAGAACTGCCGGAGCGTGCACTCTATTGCGGACAGAAGGCCCTTCAGCTTCAGCCGGGCCTGACGGATGCCGAAGTTGTAAGGGCCTGTGCCCTGTATTTGAAGAAAAACTATGCTGAGGCGATCCCTGTTTTCCAGAAGATTTGTCTGGATTCCAGGTGGGAGGCATTCGGCTGGTGGATGAGCGGACTTTGCTATCAGCGGCTGGGGCAGAATGCGCTGGCGCGCAGTGCCTTTGAAAAGGCCCATCAATTGAATCCGGACAGTCCGCTGATTCGACTTTTTACCGAGCCGGAAAAGAAAACGATGTAGCGTTTGATGACGATACATCCGGTTTGAAGAACCCGATACAGCTGCAAAAAAATGAAACGGGCGATACGAATGGGAATGGGATTGTGGGGTTTTCTGGCGGTGCTTTCAGCCGCTGCAGGAGGAATATCCCTTTTTGTTTCCAATCCGCTGATTACGAGTGCCGTTTGGCTGGCGGCCTGCCTGGCGGTGTTGGGACTGGGCGGGGTTCTGCGGCAGCTTTTGAAGGGATTGGAGGATTTAGAGCGGTATCTGAAAAACCCCGATTGCATGCCTGTTTCGAAAGGCACATGGTCGCCGTCTTTTTGGGAATCTCTGCAGAAGTGGTCCGCTCGGCAGCAGACGCAAGCCGAGGAAACCCGGCAGGAAAACAGCCGGCTTCGCCTTCAGCTTCAGCTGCTGGAGCGGCAGCGTACCTGGGAACAAGCCGTTCTTGACAGCATTCGAGACGCTGTGCTGGTTGTCAATGAGGACAACCAAATCCTTTTTGCCAATCCGGCGGCTCGAGAGCTACTGAATCCGGATGCGGTTCCGGAGCATTTTTCTTCTCTGGAAACAATCGAGACGGCCGCCGCCCTCCGGGAAAAGATTCACCGCTGCCGAAGCGGCCGAATCCGCCATGTTCGTCATGAACTGGCGCTGAATGTCCAGGGGCAGCAGCGGATTTTCGAGGCGGTTTTCTCCTGCCTTCCAGAGTCATCTCCAAACAGCGGAGGGGTTGTTGCCGTTCTCCACGACATCAGCCGCGAACGGGAAATATCGCAGATGAAAAATGAGTTTGTCAGCCATGTTTCGCATGAGCTGAAAACGCCGCTGGCTTCCATCAATGCCTATGCCGAGATGCTCGTGGACGGCGAGGCGCAGGATGCGGATACAATTCGGCAGTTCTGTTCGATTATTCAGAGTCAGTCGCTTCGGCTCAATCGTCTGATTGAGGATATTTTGAACATCTCGCGGATTGAATCCGGCCTGGTCAAAGTCAACCGAAGCAATCACAGCATCGCGCTGATTGTGCGGGATGCCGTAGAGATGATACGAAGTTACGCTCAGGAAAAGAATATTACGATTCATGCACCGGCTCCGATTCTCTATGACCAGGCCTGTGTGGACCGGGATATGATTTCCCAGGCCGTCATCAATCTGCTCAGCAACGCTGTGAAATATACTCCGGCCGGCGGTTCGGTTACTGTCGGGCTGGAGGTGGACGAAGCGGAAGGGCGGCTGAGGGTGACCGTGACGGATACCGGTGTCGGAATCCCGCCGGAGGAGTTGGGGCGGGTGTTTGAAAAATTCTATCGGGTTCAGGCCAACAATCATATGGCCAAGGGAACCGGATTGGGGCTGAATCTGGTCAAGCAGATTATCGAGACGGTTCACGGAGGCAGGGTTTTTGTCTCCAGTGTAGTCGGGCAGGGAAGTATATTCGGTTTTGAACTGCCGCTGGCTTTAACCGGCTGTGCCGCCGCTTCTGTCGGCGGTTCGAGCTGACGGCTTCGGCGGCCTGAAGAAAGCAGGAGAATGAGATATGGCGGAACGAAAAGCACTTGTGGTGGATGATGAATTTCACATTGTCCAGGTTGTAGCCATCAAACTGCGCAACAACGGCTTTGAGGTTTTTACAGCGGACAACGGAAGCCAGGCCTATCAGCTGGCCTGCGCGCATCATCCGGATATCATCGTGACGGATTACCAAATGCCGGCTATGACCGGACTGGAGCTGATCGAGAAACTTCGGAAAAATCCGGACACGGCGGATACACCGGTTTTGCTGCTGACGGCTCGGGGATTTGCAATTGATCCGCAGCAGAAGGAATCTCTGCGGGTGGCGGCCTGTCTGAGCAAGCCGTTTAGTCCCCGGGAAGTGCTCCACTGCATTGAAGAAGTACTGGCTCAGCGGGCGGGCGTCTAAGAAGAAATCAACCATCTGAGAGAGGGATATCAAGAATGGGTCCTGCTTCGAATCAGTCTCTGCGGGATGATCTGGAACTGATGGAAAAGCATCTGGAGAAGCTCAGCACGGAGCTGTCCCAATGCTATGAGCAGATTATGCTGCTCTATAACCTCAGTACCCATATGAATCTGGACCAGTCCTGTTCGACCTATCTGCAATTGGCCTGCGACCAGCTGACCCAGATTGTGCCGGTGGAGGGAATTGCTATTTTTCTGGAAAAGAAGATAGAGGGCGGCAAACGTCTGGTTCTCAGTGCCGGCTCGGGGCTTTTGTCAATTGAGCCGTCGACGGCGGATATTCTTCAGATGCATCTGACGGCGGAGCTGACCGCTGGGCGGGAGGCGCTTCTGGACAGCCAGGTGGACGGCCCCTTCAAGTATGCCTGGTCTCCCCGGCTTCGCAATATTCTGGCAGTCCCGGTCGGTCCGGCGGACCGGATGGCCGGATTTCTGGTGGCGACCAATATTCAGAATAAACCCGACTTTGACAGTACGGATGTCAAACTCTTTCATTCCGTAGCCAGCCAGTGCGCTGTTTTTATTGAGAACGGTCGGCTGTTTAACGACCTCAAAGAACTCTTTATCGGTTCTCTGAAGGCTCTGACCAACAGCATTGATGCCAAAGACCAGTACACACGCGGCCATTCCGAACGGGTGGCCCTGATTGCACGCTGGACTGCCGAGCAGATGAAGGAAATGTCTCCAATTTCCGAAGAGGAGATTCACCATATCTATCTGGCCGGACTTCTCCATGACATCGGGAAAATCGGCGTGGCGGAATCCGTTCTGCGGAAACAAGGCAAGTTGACCGATGAAGAACGTGCTGTGATTTTGGCTCATCCGCGAATCGGAGCCTCCATTTTGTCCGAAATTCCTCAGATGCGTCCTATTGTGCCCGGAGTCCTGTATCACCATGAACGATATGACGGACAAGGGTATCCGGAAGGACTCCGGGGGCCGGATATTCCGCTCAGCGCCCGGATTATTGCGCTGGCGGATGCATTTGATGCGATGACATCCCGGCGGGTGTACCGGGAGGCGATGAGCATCCGACGGGCTCTGACGGAGGTCGAAAAGGGCAGCGGTGTTCAGTTTGACCCGGCGGTTGTGCAGGCCTTTCTCGGCAGCCCGGTGGAGAATCTCTGGAAGGCGATTCAGGATGGATTCATTGAAACCTGGGATTACAGCAGTTTTGAAGAATACGGAATCAAGGCGGTTGGAGCACTGATTCGATGAAAATAGAGGTTCAAATTCAAAATCAAATAGCGATTCTTCAGCTTCAGGGAGAATTTACTGTTGAATCCCTAAAGTCCTTCGAAGAGGCGCTCTCCAGCGCCCGTGCGGCGCATCCCCGGGGGCTGCTGCTGGATATGAGCCGGGTGATTTTGATGGACAGTGCCGCTTTGGAGCAGCTGCTGACGCTTCATGAAGAGTGCCGACGGCAGAATCAGCCGCTCAAACTGGCGGGGCTGGATGAAACCTGTCAGAAAATTCTTGAAATTACACGGCTGCTTCCCCGCCTGGATACCTATGCGGATTTGTCGGAGGCAATGAAGAGTTTTGTGTAAAGGGATATGGCCAGAATGATGGAACTCGGTACGGAAAAACGTCTTCAACTCGGCCAGCTTCTGGTGCAGCGGGGGATTGTCACGCCCCAGCAGATTGAACAGGCTCTTCAGCAGCAGGCCCGCAGCGGTCACAGCCGCCTGCTGGGGGAACTGCTGGTGGAGATGAACTTCTGCTCCGAGAATCAAATCGCCTCCGCTCTGGCTGAAACCTATGGGCTTCCGTATGCCCAGATTACCCCCAAGCTGTGTGATCCGGCGGTGGTGGAGATTCTGCCGCGTGACTTTATTGAAGAGCACTCTGTGCTGCCGCTTTTTAAGGTCTTTGACACGCTGACCGTAGCAGTCAGCGAGCCGGCGAACGTCTTTCTCATCGAGGAAATCGAACGGCTCAGCAAGTGCCGCGTTCAGGTGGTTTGTGCCACCGTCAAAGATATTCAGGCCACGCTTCAGACTTATATGCCTGCGGCCAATGTTTTTGTCATTGATGAGATCATCGATGATGCGGCCCTGCAGGATTTTTCGATGATTGAGCACCTTCCGGAGGACATTACCAATCTGGAAGAGATTGCCGGCCAATCGCCGGTTGTCAAGCTGGTTAACTATCTGATTTGCAGTGCTGTACACGAAAATGCCAGCGATATTCATATCGAACCGGACGAAAAGAAGGTTCGCGTTCGCTATCGGGTGGACGGTCTGCTGTATGAAAAGATGCGTCCGCCGTATCAGATGCATGCGGCGATCGTCTCCCGCATCAAGATTATGGCCGAGCTGGACATTGCCCAGCGCCGGCTTCCGCAGGACGGCAGTATTCACGTCCTGATGCAGGGCCGGCCTATCGACCTGCGTGTGTCCGTGATGCCGGGTACATATGGGGAAAAAGTTGTCATCCGAATTATCGACACTCGGAAAATCCTGACCAATCTTGAATCGCTCGGATTTAGTTATGAGAATCTGAAGGCCTTCAAGAAAATTATCCGAATGCCCAACGGGATTGTCCTGGTGACCGGACCGACCGGTTCCGGGAAGAATACCACACTTTACGCGGCTTTGTCGGAATTGAACAGCGAACAAGTGAACATCTGTACGGTAGAGGACCCTGTGGAGTGCAATATCCACGGCGTCAATCAGTTTCAGGTGAATGAATTATCCAAGTTCACCTTTGCCAGTGCTCTGCGGTCGCTGCTGCGTCAGGACCCGGATATTATCATGGTCGGCGAAATTCGGGATGAAGAAACCGCCAACATAGCCGTTCAGGCGGCCCTGACGGGGCATTTGGTTTTGTCAACGCTTCACACAAATGACGCCCCGGGTGCTGTCACGCGTCTTCTGGACCTGGGTGTAGCGCCGTATCTGGTCAGTGCTTCGCTGATTGGGGTGCTGGCGCAGCGTCTTGTCCGGAAAATCTGCCCCACCTGCAAAGACCAGTACACCCCCTCGGCGGGCATACGGCGGGCGGTGGAAAAATGGGTCGGTTCCCTGCCGACGTTTTACCGGGGTATCGGATGCAAGAAATGCCGAAATACCGGCTACATCGGACGAATCGCCATCCATGAATTGTTTATCCCGAATGACCAGATTCTGGAGATGATTACGCAGGGGGCGACGCTCAAGCAGCTGCGGGCGGCCGCTATTCAGAACGGAATGAAGCCGCTGCATCTGGATGGAATCGAGAAGGTGGCGGCCGGCATTACGACTATTGATGAAGTCCTGCGTGTGGCCAACGTGACAATGGAGGATTAAGATGTCGACGGCTGTTCAGAATTCTGCTGTCCGAACGTCTTCGAGGACGTATCCGAACGGCCGAAAACCCTCTCGTTCGGAATCGTCTTCCTCCAATCCGGCCTTGTCGGGAGCAAGGGTCAAACAGACCGATTTGATTCTGTTTACCACTCAATTGTCTGTGATGCTGGACAGCGGTGTGGTGCTCAGCGATGCCATCGAGGCGATTGCGGACCAGATGCGCCCCGGCGCATTTCGAGAGGTAACGCGTGATTTAGCGGAGCGTCTTAAGAACGGAGAAAGTTTTTCTGTGGCTTTGGGGGGTTATCCGAAGATTTTCAGCGCGATGTTTATCAGTATGGTCCGGGCTTCCGAAGTTTCCGGCAGGATGGCGGAGATGCTTCGGGTGCTCAGCGGCTATCTGACGGCGGATGCGGAGACAAAAAAACAGGTCAAAAGTGCGATGATTTATCCGATTGTGATGCTGCTGATGGCCGTGGCGGCTACCGGTTCATTGATGTTCTTTGTACTGCCAAGATTTACGCGCATTTATGAAGCGCGCGGCACGGCCCTGCCCAAACTGACCCAGATTCTGGTAGACTTTAGTGCTTTGCTCGGCAGTCCGCTCTTTTTGGCGTCAGCGGCCACGCTGCTGACGGTTGGAGGATTTGCTCTTTCGGCCTGGAAACAGACTCTCTCCGGACGCAAAGCGCTGGACTGGATGAAAGTTCATCTTCCGATTTTCGGCGGAATGTATGTTGATACCGTTTTGACCCGTTCAATGCGAATTCTGGCGACAATGGTCAATACCGGTGTGAATCTCCTCGATGCCCTTGACGTGATGAAAAGTTCCTGCGGCAATTATTATTTTCAGTGTCTGTGGGAAACGGCGGACCGGAAAATCCGCGACGGCTATCAGCTGTCGGATGCTCTGATGCTTTCGCCGTATAATGGGCTGATTGCCTCCGGGATTCTTCAGATGCTCCGAGCGGGGGAAAAATCCGGACAGCTCGGTCAGGTCTGCGACAAAATTTCCATTTTTCTTGAAAAGAAACTTCAAAACTCTATCCGAACAGCCACTTCGTTGATTGAACCGCTGATGATTATCATTATGGGAGCGATCATCGGCACGCTGGCTATCGCCCTTTTGCTGCCGGTGTTCCGGATTTCCAGCGTCATTTCTCAGTAATTTCTCCGGCTTTCAGCTCCCAAATATTCCGGTTTTTTGTTGGAGTTTCCTGTATTCCTGAGTAAAATCTCCTGCGAAACTTTTATCAGCTTCGCAAAAGGGAGGAAAAAAAGGATGCAGGTGCTGGAAGCTCAGCGGCTTCGAAAGGAGTTCGGCCCGTTAGCAGCGGTTCAGGATGTTTCGTTTACCATTGAACAGGGACAGGTGGTGGGGCTCATCGGCCCCAACGGTGCCGGAAAAACAACCCTGCTTCGGATGCTGGCTGCCTTGCTGCCGCCGACCGACGGAACCGCCGCAATAATGGGGATGGACCTTTGCCGTCATCCTCTCGAAATCCGCAGGCGAATCGGTTATCTTCCCGATTTCTTTAATCTCTATAACGATTTGACCCTTTGGGAGTGTCTGGATTTTACCGCCCGCGCCTACAGCGTTCCGTCCGACCAAATCCCCCGGAGAATTGATACGGTGCTCGAATACGTAAATTTGACGGGAAAAAAACACGACCTATGCAGGCATCTTTCCCGCGGAATGGTTCAGCGGATGGGCCTGGCGGTTCTGATGGTGCACGAGCCTGACCTCTATCTTCTGGATGAGCCGGCCTCCGGTTTGGACCCGATTGCCCGCATCAATCTCCGGAATATCCTCAAACGGCTTGCTGACGAAAAGAAAACGATTCTGATTTCCTCTCATATTCTGCACGAATTGTCGGAGTTCTGCACTCATATTGCAATCATGGATCAGGGGCGAATCCGATATTTTGGTTCCGTTGAGCAGATTCGGGAATTGTGTATGCCGGTGCGAATCCTTCGGGTCAGGGTGCTGGGGGACCCGCAGAAAGTTCCTGCCGTCCTTCGTGAGTTCCCGAATGCGGCAGTCAAAGACATCTGCGACACGGTCATCCGCCTGTCTGTCAAAGGCGGTCTGGAGACGGCGGCACAGCTGAATGCGTTTCTGGTCGGACATGGTGTATCGGTTGCGGAGCTTACCGAAGAGAAAAAAGACCTGGAGGACTTGTTCTTGGCGATATCGGCAAAAGAGAATGTTTTTTCCTGATAAAAGGAGGAGGGTATGGCCAATCCGCTGATTCGACGGTATCAGTATTCACTGCTGCGTCCTGAACAGGGCTGGATTTACGGAGTTGTTTATGTGTCCCTGGTGGGATTGATTCTGATTGTCAACCTTCTGTTTTATGCCCGTCAGTCTGTTCTGATTCAGCAGGAGCCCTGGCAGCCGTTTCGGAGTCTGTTTTTCCAGTTTACGGTATTTCAGTGCCTCCTGCTTTGGGTCCTGGCCCCCTCCAACACAGGCGGTGTGATCCCGAACCTGATGCTGCAAAAGGCCTATGACTTCCTGCGTCTTCTGCCGCTGTCGGCGGTTCAGAAGATTGTTGGGATCGTTCTTGGACGCAATCTGCTTCTTTTGTCGGCGGCGGCCGCCAATTTTCTCTTTTTTGCGATGTTTGGTCTTCTGGGCCGGATTTCCTGGAGCATGCTTTTGCAAATTGCTCTGCTTTTGCTCTCCGTCGGACTCTTTCTATGTTTGCTGTCGCTGCTGCTTTCGCTGCGTTCCTCTCCCAAACGGGGCAATCCGTTCCTTCTGTTTTTGGTGTTGTTTTTTACCTTCGGCCTGCCGTTTTTTCCGGCTTTGATTTACAATACCCAAGAGGCGAGGGACGTTTCATTTTATTTTTGGCGGATTCCTCTGCTGATTGCCGTCAGCGGGGTGCTGCTGTACTTTTCGGTGTGGGCTTTTCTCGGAAACCGGCGGTGGTTTACCTATGAATATGAGTCTCTGTTTTCCTGGAAGGGAGCGATGCTCTTTCAGCTGCTTTTTCTGCTCCTGCTGTTCGGGTTCTTTTATCCGTATCGACAGGCCGAGCAGCACGAAAAGATTTTTATCGGTTTCTGCATAGCCGGATTAGTACCGGTGGTGCTTCTGCCGACAGGGGCCTGCCGAACCTATGAAAAATATCTTGAATTGTCGCGAGGATTCCCAACCGAGAAGATGTCGGTTTTTGACCTGTTCCGCCGTTCCAATCCGGTATTGTCGGTGCTGATTTATCTGATTTGGCTGGGATTTTGCCTGGCGGCGTGCCGTCTGTTTGCCCTTTCAGCGGCCCCGTTTTTGCTTTTTGCCGGGGTCGTGTTTACGTTTTATCTGGTGTGGCTGGGACTGTTGGAATTGACGGTTGTGTTTTATAACACCCATTCGAAAATCATTTTATTGACAGGGTTTGTGATAGTGTTGTATCTGTTTCTGTCTTTTATCCTTTCGGGGCTCTTTGACTGGGACTATTTGTCTGTTTTCAGCCCGCTGGGCTATCTGGTGTATGTGTCTTCTCGGTATCCGGGGGAAATCCCTCTTCCGCCTGTTTTCCCGAATCTATTTTTGTGCACAGCTCCGATTATTCAGATTTTCGGGCGTTACAAATGGATGATAGACACCCGAAAAGCGCTGGCCAAAGTTTCCTGATTCCCAACAGCTGTTATTCGAACAGACGGCGTACAATTTGCTCGGCGGCGTCCGTTCGTCCGAGTTTTTTGACGGCGGCCGCCATCCGGTCCAGTTTCTCCGGGCTGCTCATCAGGTCCGTGAGGGTCTGGGAAAGGACCTGTCGGGTCCTGGAGGGCTGCCGAATGTCGTCCTCGATAATGATTGCGCCGCCTGCGTCGGCCAGCGGTTTGGCATTCAGGAACTGGTGCCGGTCTTTGTGATACGGATAGGGCAGGCAGACGGCCGGCACACCCGCCGCCGCGTATTCCGCGATGCTGACGGCTCCGGCACGCCCTACAACCAGCGAAGAGGCCTTCAGCAGGGCGGGCATCTGGTGACAGTAGTCAATCGCCTGATAGAGAATGGTCGGATTGCCGGCCTGCGCACGCACCCATTGATAATGCGCCATGCCCGTCAGATGAACGACCTGCCACTTTGCGGCGAATTGCTCCAAAGATGGAAGAATTTCCAGAACGGCCTGATTAATGCTTAACGAGCCGCTGGAGGCCCCCGTAATCAGCAAAATCTTTTTGTTCGGGTCTAAATCGTACGTTTTGTAGATGTCTTCTGAATGGGAAAAAAAGTCTTTCCGAAGCGGACAGCCGACAACTTCGACACGTTCAGAGAAACGTCCGAAGTAGGGACGAGTTTGTTCAAATTGGACGAAAATCCTCCGGGCATATCGGGCCATCAGCCGATTCGATTTGCCCGGAATACTGTCCACATTGATTAAAAAGACGGGGATCTTCAGAGACCGAGCCGCTGCCGCGGCCGGACCGCACACAAATCCGCCTGTACCGATGAGAATTGTGACGGATGTCTCCGGTCGAAGAATCTCTTTCACAAAATAATAACTTTTCAGAAACTGGGCCAGAAACCGAACGGCTTGAATCGGGGATTTAGACAATCCCACGGCGGGCAAAGGCAGGAAATCAAAACCGCTCGGTCCTAAAATTTTTGCATCTACCTCGCGGCTGCTGCACAAAAAGGTAATCTCGGTTTGCTGGAACTGTTCTCGAATTTTTTCTGCGACGGCCAGCGCCGGATACAGATGCCCTCCAGTTCCTCCGCCGGCAAAAAAAATACGCTGAATCTGTCGGGAATTCACGGGTTCAAAAGCTCCTCGGATTCGGAAGATTGTCGGGCGATATTGAGCAGAATGCCTGTGGCGGCCGCCGTCAGCAGCAGACTGGTTCCGCCTGCACTCACAAACGGCAGCGGGATGCCTTTGGTCGGCAGTACGACCGTAACAACCCCAATGTTGATGGCGGCTTGAATACTGATTGAAAAAACAATTCCGGCAGATAAGAGTTTCCCGAAACGGTCGGGGCATCGAAGAATAATTCGAATCCCAAATAGTAAAAATAAGGCAAACAATACCAGAATCCACATGGCCCCGATAAAGCCCATTTCCTCTGCAATCACGGCAAAAATAAAGTCGGTTGTATCTTCCGGCAAATGACCGTATTTGAATACGCCGCGTCCCAGCCCGGCCCCCCAGAGTCCTCCTGCGCTGATGGCCTTCAGAGACTGCTGCGCCTGATAAGGCAGCCCCTGTTCATCAAACAGATAGGAGAAAAACCCTTTAATGCGATTGATGCGTGTCGGGGAAAGGAGTACAGCCGTAAGGAAACCCGGTATGGCAATCACCAAGGGCGAAAGCATGTGCCACCAGACTGCTCCGCCTATCCACAATAATAGAAAAGTGATCAAAGCGATAAAGGCAGCCGTCCCGAAATCTTCAATGATGATCAGGACAATGGTCAGCCCAATCAGCAGACAAATGGGGAGAAAACGCCTCTTGAAATCTTGTATTTGACTGCCGAATTTGTCCAAATAGGCCGCTGTGAATATTATCATGACCCATTTGGCTAATTCTGAAGGTTGGAAACTTAGATAAGCCGGCCCCGGTAATAGGTCCAGCCAGCGTTTGGATTGGTTTCGTTCCTGGCCAAAGATAAGAACTGCAACTAATAGAAGAAGACTAACAATCACCAGATAGAAGGAAGTTGATTTCCACCAAGGTCGTTTGAGGTGAAACCAGTGGTAATCTACCCGTCTCATCAGCAGCAAAACTCCGACGGCTAAGGGGAAAAAGACAACCTGTTTGAACATCGGTGTTTCGTAAAAACGAGAACGTTCCAGACTATACCCTACGCTGGCACCCGCAGAATATACAAAGACTGTTCCGGTGGCCATCAAAAGGAGAACCACTATTTCAATGGCAAAATCCCCGACCGGAGAAGTCTGCGTTTCTTTCCGTTCATAAAACTTCTTTGTTGGACAATTCCTTTTCATTTTCTTTGGGGAAAAAATCACCATTTGTTATTTTTCGACTGCCCACTTGATTTCCGGTTAAAAAACTCTTCAGGAGAAGAAAATTTTTATCGGGAATTCAGGATATTGCAATACAGTTATGTCTTGTTCAAGCGTGAAATTGGTTAATTTGATGAATTTTTCTCAGTTTCTTTTGGGTGGCTGTAAAAAATTTGAGATTTTTTTCTACAGAAAATGAACGTTTTATTTTGGTTGTCTGTACGAAAGAAAAAGCGTAAACTCTAAAATACTCTAAAACCGCATAGGAAGGGAGCGCTAATTTGAATCCGGCTCTTGAGCGGAAAGACTGTTCGGTTGTCTTGGTTGGGCCTGCGGGTATGGGTATCCAGACAGTAGAGCAGGCTCTTGTGAAAGTGCTGAAATCTGCTGGGTTCCATATCTTTGCTACCAAAGAGTATATGTCCCGAGTCCGCGGGGGGATGAATTCCACCAGTCTGCGTGTCGGGTCTGTTCCGGTTTCGGCACCGGTGGAGCGGATTGATTTGCTTTTGGTCTTGGCCCCCGGCGGGGTGACCCATGTGTCCGGACGAATCAGCTCTTCTACAGTAGTTCTCGGCGAAAAGGAACATTTTTCGCAGGAAATGCCTTCTGGAATCCGGACAATAGACATCCCCTTTGAGCAGATTGCCTCCGAGATTGGGAATAAACTTTATTCCAATACGGTGGCCGTAGGTCTGCTGGGGGCGGTTTTCCATGTGGAAGAAGCGATTCTGGAGGATTTTGTTCAGAAGCGTTTTGCCGGCAAGGAACCAAAAGTGGTGGAGGAGAATAAAAAAGCCATCCAGGCCGGTTTTGCACAGGGACTTCGGCTGGTTCAGTCCGGTCTTTTGGATATTCGTCTCCAACCCGACCCGCGTGTCAAAAACCAAATCGTTATGGAAGGCATAGAAGCCGTCGGTTTTGGGGCCTTAGCAGGGGGGTGCAATTTCATCGGGGCCTATCCGATGTCGCCTTCGACGGGCCTTTTGACTTTTCTGGCCAAACACGGGAAACGATTCGGCGTTGTCGTCGAGCAGGCCGAGGATGAAATAGCGGCGATCAATATGGCTCTGGGGGCCTGGTATGCCGGAGCCAGAGGCATTGCCAGCACCTCCGGCGGCGGTTTTGCTTTGATGACGGAGGGGCTTAGTCTGGCGGGGATGCTCGAAAGCCCGCTGGTGATTCACTTGGCCCAGCGGCCCGGACCGGCGACCGGCTTGCCGACCCGAACGGAGCAGGCCGACCTTGACTTGGCCTTGTATGCCGGACACGGAGAGTTCCCGCGGGCCATTCTGACGCCGGGCAATCTGCAGCAGGCCTTTGAGCTGACCAGACACGCCTTTGACCTGGCCGACCGATGCCAGGTGCCCGTATTCGTTCTAACCGACCAGTATCTGGCCGATACCTACTACAATACGGAGCCCTTTGACCTTTCCACTGTCCGGGTAAACCATCATTTTGTTGAAACGCAGGAAGGGTATCTCCGATTTGCTTTGACGGAATCGGGGCTCTCGCCGCGGGGCATTCCGGGATACGGCCGGGGATTGGTTGCGGTGGACAGCGATGAACACGATGAGTTCGGCCGGATTACGGAAGACCTGAGTCTTCGAACGAGGATGGTGGAGAAACGGCGGGCCAAAGAAAAATTTCTGATTGAAGAGGCGATTGCTCCGACCGTTTGGCCTGAGCCGAACCGAGGACAGGTGGTTATCTGCTGGGGCTCTACGCTGCCGATAGTTCAGGAAGCCCTGGAGGTTCTCGGATGGGAGGATGTGGGACTGGTCCATTTTCCGCAGGTATTTCCGCTGCACCCGTCCACGGCCCCAATCCTGGCCCAGGCCCGAACGAAAATCTGTCTGGAAGGCAATGCCGGAGGGCAGTTTGCCCGGCTTCTGAAGGCGTATGCGGATGTCGAAATCACCCACAGGATTCTTAAGTACAACGGAGCGGCATTTACAGTCGAAGAAATTGTCCGACGACTGAAGGAGATCTTAAAATAGCGATGGACGAGAAAGTTTTCTATCCCGGTAGACTGGATATTGCCTGGTGTCCCGGCTGCGGCAACTACGGGATTCTGCGGGTGCTGCAGAAGGCGCTGGCGGAACTGGATATAGACCCGCACAATCTGGTCATGGTTTCGGGGATTGGTCAAGCCGCCAAACTGCCGCATTATTTCAACTGCCATTATTTCAACGGTCTGCATGGGCGGGCGCTGCCGGCGGCGTTTGCGATTTCGGCCGTTAATCCGAATCTGACGGTCATCGCCGAAAGCGGCGACGGCGATATGTACGGCGAAGGCGGAAATCATTTTATTCATACCATTCGACGCAATCCCAACATCACCAATATCATTCATAACAATATGGTTTACGGGCTGACGAAAGGGCAGGCCTCCCCGACCAGTCGGCGCGGCTTTAAAACCCCGGTTCAGCCGGCGGGCGTCATCAATGAGCCCTTTAATCCGCTGGCTGTGGCCATTGCGCTGGATGCCTCATTTGTCGCCCGAACCTTTATCGGCGAGGCCGATCGCACCAAAGAAATCCTCAAACAAGCCATCCGGCATCCGGGATATGCTCTTGTCGATATCCTGCAGCCCTGTGTGACCTTTAACAAGATCAATACCTACCAGTGGTTTAAGGAGAACACATATTGGCTGGAAGATCACAATCCGCTCGATCGGCGGGCGGCTTTTTCCCGGGCGATTGAAGAAAGTGAGGGAGGGAAACTTCCGCTGGGGATTTTTTACATCAATTCCAACAAGGTTCCCTACAACCAGGCCGCCGGGATTTATGAAACAGACACCCGGCCGCTTTTCCAGCGTTCTGTGGACCTGGAGAAATTGAAGGGGCTTCTCCAAAGTTATATAGGATAACGGGTTTCATATTGCGATTCGTTTTTCCTGAATAGCAGCGAACATGCCTTTGTTTTTTATGTAGAATATTTAGGACAAAGTTTGGTGTGTTAATCGGAGAAATTCCGATGAAGATAGCCGTTTTCAGCAACAAACCTTATACGGAACGTTCATTTCGGCAGGCCAATGAAGCCTTCGGCCACGAACTGGTCTTTTTTTGAGGAGCGTCTGA
>Ga0209508_1000193_pt1 | contig 70819 bp, 58 predicted proteins | sample AD_UKC129_MetaG_FD_184427 | JGI IMG/M metagenome (GOLD analysis project Ga0209508, IMG submission 184427) | Active sludge microbial communities of municipal wastewater-treating anaerobic digesters from Canada - AD_UKC129_MetaG (SPAdes) (version 2) | ecosystem: Engineered > Bioreactor > Anaerobic...
GCGGCTTGTTTTGATGAAAGAACTTCTGGCTGAAAATGGTTCTATTTATGTCCATCTTGACTGGCATGCATGCCACTATGTTAAAGTGATGATGGACGAAATTTTTGGGTATAAAAATTTTAGGAACGAAATTGTGTGGCATTATCGAACTGGCAATATCGCGCAAAAGATATTTGCAAGAAGGCATGATGTGTTATTATTCTACTCTAAATCAGACAAATATATCTTTAATCCGATAGAGATCAAAGAATATTATAGAGATATTTATGGGCCAGACTTTAAACCTGGTTTTAAGGGCCGGAAACAAACAAAGGACGATTATGGCGATTATAGATTAGTATTCTCTGATGACGTTTGGGATATATCTGCTGTTTTTACTTTGAGCTATGAGCACTTACCTTATGATACGCAAAAGCCCGAAGCCCTTTTAAAGCGGATTATTCTTGCCTCCTCTAATCCTGGTGACATAGTGGCTGATTTTTTCTGCGGGTCAGGAACCACCCTGGCGGTAGCCGAAAAACTGGGAAGGCGCTGGATTGGATGCGATCTGTCCAGGTATGCTGTTCATGTTACAAGAAAACGTTTTCTTGATATCGAAAATACAAAAGATTTAGAAAACGAAGACCAGAAATATGGTAAAAAAGCAAGACCTTTTGAAATCTTAAACCTGGGAAAATATGAAAGACAACTCTGGCAGATAAAAACTTTTACGGGAAAAGGTGAAAAGCAGGCTCTGTATGAATATCTTTTATTTATCCTGAAGCTATATGGGGCAGAACCTGTTTCTGGATTCACTCATCTCCATGGCAAGAAGGGCATTGCCTTCGTTTATGTAGGAGCGGTGGATTCACCGGTGACTATACAGGAGTGTCAGGATGCGATCCGGGAATGCAAAAAGGTAGGCGGAACAGAATTGCATGTCCTGGGCTGGGAATGGGAAATGGGTTTGAATGACGCCATTCAGGAGGTGGCCAAAAATGAGAATATCAGGCTGAAGTTAAGAATAATCCCAATGGATGTGCTTGACCCGGCAGCGCTAAAAAGAGGTGATATCCAGTTCTTTGAGCTGGCCCATATTAAGACGAATATAAAAGTTAACAGAAAGCAGGTTGAAGTTGAATTAAAAGACTTTGTTATACCCCACACCGATCTTATACCTGATGAGGTGAAGAATAAGATCAAAAAATGGACAGACTGGATTGACTACTGGGCTATTGATTTTGATTTCCGGAATGATACTTTTAATAATGAATGGACTTCCTATAGAACAAAAAAGGACAGGCAGCTAAATCTCAAAGCTTCTCATAAATATGAACAGCCCGGAAAATATAAGATATTTGTTAAGGTGATAGATATTTTCGGGATTGATACCTCCCAGGTATATGATGTGGAGGTTAAATAGCATGTGCCGTCTATTCGGGTTGATTGCTAATGGGGACGTGGATATAACGTTTTCCATGCTTGAAGCCGGAAACGGATTCAAGCATCTGGCCAGAAATAATCCTGATGGCTGGGGACTCGGCTGGTATCGTCACGATGAGGCAAGAATTTATAAGAAGGAAGGAAATGCTTTAAACTCTGATGAGTTTGATAGCAAGGTAAAGGAAATAAACTCGAAGATAGTAATTGCTCATGTTAGAAGAGCGAGCTCTGGATGTAGTCGCCAGGAAAATTCACACCCCTTTGGATATAAGAACTGGATTTTTGCCCACAATGGCACGGTAAATAAAAAAACGCTATTGGATTTACTGGATCCACCTTTCAACCAGCATTTTACGAGCGATCCCATAGATTCTGAAATTTATTTCAGGCTCATCATGCAGTGTATCCATGAGGAAAATGATCCTGTAAAGGGTATTATTGAGGCTGTCGAAAAGGCGATAGGGGATGACGCTGGTGCGAATTTTGTGCTCTCAGATGGAGAATCTCTTTATGGCTTCAGGAAAGGTCGCAGTTTGTTCTGGCTGGATAGAGGCTCGGATATACCCCTTGAGGCCAGGTCAGCAGAAACAAATGCTCTGATAGAATCAAAAAGGTGCGCCCAGGAAAAAGCTTTCCTGATCTGTAGTGAGAAACTTACCGATGAAGACTGGCAGGAGGTAGGTGAAGGCGAATTAATTGTTGTGGATAAAAATTTAAAAGTGGCCAGGGAGAAAATAATATGAGTAACCCCCCTAAAACCTTGGTTCAATATGATAAGACGCTACCCTATATTGAAGATAGAAAGCCTCATGAAAAGCCAGTAACTCATCTGGTTAAAGAAGGGCAAAACTCTTATAGGGTAGCTCAGGGAAGAAGACCAAGCAAAATGCTTATGGTCAACAAGTTAAGAGAAACTGTTAATAAGTGGCGAGACAACGATTATCCAGGAACTACTGACACTACCAGGGAGCTGCTATATTTCTGGTTTGACAACGATCATAAAGTGGGCAACGAGCTCTTTAAGTACTGGTTTTGCCAGCGAGAGGCCATAGAGACTTTGATCTATCTTTTTGAGGTTAAGAAATATTCGGATTTAAAGCCTGTCATTGAAACCTATGCTGAAAACTTCAGGCAAGACCTGTTCAGAAAGGCAGTTGAAATCGTAGAAGATCATGATGGTAAGAGGAAACTGATCCGTTATTTTCCAGAACTTGAGCAGGAGGGAGAGCAAGAGCTCCCGGAGAAGGGACTTTTAAGATACGCCCTGAAAATGGCTACTGGTTCAGGAAAAACTTATGCTATGGCTATGGCCATTGTTTGGTCGTTTTTTAACCGGATAAGGGAAAAGGATAATCAATATCCTGATAATTTCCTGGTACTGGCACCCAACGTAATTGTCTATGAGAGGCTGGAAAAAGATTTCAGTGATAACAGGATATTTTATGATTTACCACTGATCCCAGCGCACTGGCGCTCGCGGTGGAATCTTAAAGTGACGCTGAGAGGAGACGACTCTCCTCTTCTGCCGTCCGGGAACATCATAGTCAACAACATTCAACAGTTATATCAATCAAGAAGTAATGACTGGCAGCCGGAAAATATCATTCAGGATATATTGGGCAAAAAGCCACAGAAAGACCTGACCAGGCCCCCAGAGATATTACTGGATAAGATAAAGAGGCTGGATAACCTGATGGCGATTAATGATGAAGCACATCACATACATGACGAAGGCCTGGAATGGTACAAAACCCTTATGGCCATTCATAATAGCTTGCCTTCAGGTATTAACCTGTGGTTGGATTTTTCTGCAACTCCTAAGACCTTAACCGGCACCTATTATCCCTGGATTATTGTTGATTATCCTCTGGCTCAGGCAGTCGAAGACAGAATTGTTAAGGCTCCCCTAATAGTTCACCGGGTCAATAAAAGCGATCCTGACGACATCACCAGAGAAAACGTCATCCAGAAATATGGAGATTGGATTGAAGCTGCTCTGAGAAGGTGGAAGGAGCACTATGAAGTTTATTCTGAGGTGGGGAAAAAGCCTGTTCTATTCATAATGGCCGAGAAAAATGAATATGCTGATAAAATAGCCGAGACAATCCGAAAGAGAAAAGGACTCGGCCTTAGAAGCCCGGAGGAAGAAGTTATAGTCATACACGTAAAAACCAGAGAAACAGAAGGAGAGGAGACGGAGATAAGAATCAGCGAGAAAGACCTGCCGAGATTAAGAGAACTGGTCAGAAAAGTTGATGAGCCGGACAACGATGTCAAAATTATAGTCAGCAATTTAATGTTGAGAGAGGGGTGGGATGTTCAGAATGTAACTGTTATCCTTGGCTTAAGGCCGTTTACTTCCAAGGCTAAGATTTTGCCAGAGCAAGCCGTAGGCCGGGGATTGAGACTGATGAGAGGCATAAGTCCCGATCATACCCAGACACTCGAAGTCATGGGTACAAAAGCTTTCGAGGATTTTGTTGCTGAGCTGGAAAAAGAAGGAGTTGGTATTAACGTTACCAGGACTTTGCCACCGCTGCCGATCACCATCGCCCCGGAGATGGGCAGGATTCAATATGATATTGAAATACCTCACACCGAATTCCGCTATCGGAGACATTACAGAAACATTGAAAAGCTTAATCCGATGAAAATCCCATCTCTATTTAAGTCGGATCAACTGGACCAGGACAGAAAAATAAAGCTACAAATGGAATTCGTCGTTACAGAGACCATAGTGCATGACGGAGAAATAGAGAATACTAATATCCCTAATGGCAAAGAGCTTGTTGCCTTTATTGTCAGACAGATAATGAAAAAGGCCAGATTGACCTGTGAGTTCAGTCTGCTGTATCCAAAGGTAGAAGAATATCTTCTTAATAAATGTTTTGAGAAATTCATTGGTGATGTGGAAGATGTAAGATTAAGAAAAGCTCTGAATGACCTGGCAGTACAGGAAGCAATCATTGACTTACTGGCTAAAGAAATCGGCGATATTGCCATTGAAACAAGAGAAGAAGTGATAAAATCCGGGACGTTAAAACTATCAAAAATAGAGCCCTTTAAATGGAGAAGGAAACACCTTAGGTGCAATAAAACCGTCTTCAATTTCGTCGCTGTTTATAATGATTTTGAGGCAAGATTTGCTGAGTTTCTGGATGGCTGTCCCGATATTGAGAGATTCGCGGCTTTAGCCGGGAATTTTTCAATCGATTATCTAAGTTCGAGGGGAGCAATTCGACTCTATTTTCCAGATTTTGTAGCTGTCCAGCAGGTTGGCAAAAGGAAGACCTACTGGATTATAGAAACTAAAGGACGTGTTTATGAAGATACAGACAGAAAGGACGAAGCCATTAAAAGATGGTGTCGTGATGTAACCAATCAGACCGGAGATGAATGGAAATATATTCGGGTGAACCAGAGTGTCTTTGATTCTTCTGATTTCTCCAGTTTCCGGGATTTGCTTAAAATGATTAATACCGAAACTACGTCAGAATAGGGCAAGAGAGCTTCATCTCGCCCAAGAGCTGCCTCACATTCAAAGTTCGGGAGCATGTCAATCAGCAGTACAACCCATGTATCGGAGGCAGGAGACTAATTGCAGTTTTACTTCCTCCAGGAGATAAGGCGGAAGAGCATGGGGACAGGAGTTTTCCTTCTGTTGAGTCTTATCTGAGGCTCGTTGCTTGCTACCTCATAGAATACTTAGAGGACTTGGCCGGTGAGCCTGCTTCCATCAGCGGATAAGCTCGGTCAATTGTTAGAGGCCGAGCACCCCAGGCAGCTAACTAAGGTTAATAAATGTAGAGTTTACGATGGCCAAATCGTGAAGTTAACTTGATTTAGTCGTGCCCGATAAATGAAGATATGCTATAAATCACTCCGGTTACTACATTTTTTGGTTGACAGACTGCAAAAGTTTTTTATATAAAAGTTACTTAATTTATATGAATAACAAGGAGGTTCGATGGGCATAAAACTTCCAAAGCTTGAAGAACTTAGCCCTGATGAACAACTGGAAGTTACAAATTTACCACTTGATTGTACCTATGTCGTGACCGGGGGTCCGGGTTCAGGGAAAACAATACTTGGCTTATACCGGGCAAAAGCATTAATGAATGATAACAGCCAATGCAATATTATGTTTCTGGTATATAACAAGACTCTGTATAGTTATCTTGAGTCCGCAATTAAAGATTTAGGCCTTGATTCCAATACTTCAGTAAGCACTTGGCATAGCTGGTTTTGGAATTATTATAGGTCAAAACTTGGTTCGCGTCCTCCTCAGGTAGCAGATTATGAGTATGATTGGAATGCCATTCTTAAGAACTCGCATAAGTTAGATGAGGCCTATTTTGATCACCTTATAGTTGATGAGGCACAGGATTTCCCTGAACCTCTATTGAGAATTCTGCACAGGATGAGCAAAAATGCTACAGTCTTTGCTGATGATCATCAGCAGATAGACCCCTCCCTGGTTGATTACAGTAACAAATCGAAGATAATGCAAATAACCAGAGCCTTCGATGTTCCCGATAAAAGATATCATCTGTCAAAAAACTATCGCAATACGTCTGAAATCTATAATCTGGCGAGGCTGTTCTATACGGGTGATCCCAGGGATGTTCTCCCAAAATGTTATCGCAGCGGGGATAAACCAAAACTTATAAGAGGCGATTTTGATGAGATAATTGACTATATAGCTATCTATGCTGATAACAACCCCAGCGAAGATATAGGAGTTTTGATACCTGCTTTTGAGCATTCCGGACGGTTGGTCAAAAAATATTATGAAGCGCTGAATCAAAAATGCAAAGAAACAAACGTTCAGTTCTACATATCAAATAGTAAATTCGGCCGAGGTATGAAAGCTAATTGTGATTTCAATTCAAATGGAATAAAGATAATGACTTTTTTGAGTGCTAAAGGACTTGAATTTGATACTGTCTTTATCCCGGGTATCGACCATGAACTGTTTGAAAAAGAAAATCACATCCTGAAAAATCAAGTTTATGTAAGTTCTACCAGAGCTCGAGACAAACTGATTTTTACATGTGAAAAGGAAAACCCCAGGTCCTTCGTTTATAAGACAATTATAGAACACTCAAATTTAATTGAATTTTAATTTATTGCTAGATAACAAATATTGAAGGGAAATAATAATGAGCAGTGATAGGTTATTTGATAAGTTACTTATTTATGTTGATAACATGCATTTATATTCTATACTTTCGGCTCATTTGATTTTGCCGATGGAGTATGATTTCAGGAAAGAGCCTTTATCCAATCGTTGCATATCCTTTTTGTTGCCTGATTCATATTTGATCTTTAAAGAACCGTTAAAAAAGGAGTTATTCGATAAAAACTATAACCCGGAAAAAATGATATTTCCAATCGCTCTAGAGCTTGACTTGAATGTTAGTGAAGTTTCTAAATTAGATGTAAGTTTGATCAATTTATCGGCAGAAGGCATAAAGGGAGGCGCCAGAAATGGGCGACTGGCTGAATTGTTAAAAGAAAACTATGATGCAGCAGTATTCAGTGGTGTTATTCCGTTTTCTAAAGTAGCCACTATCGTTTTCAGAAATGAAGATGAAAGAAAGCATTTTTTGAATATTTCAAGTTCCTATAGTAATGTTTTTGTTCCAATAGAAAAAACTAAAATTGATGAAAGCTATTTTAATGGTACCCTGGGTCTGAGTATAACAGACATAGAGAGTATTCACTATGATCGTCATATCTTTCATGATAGGAAAGAAGTTAAAAAACTTGATAAAATCAGGTCTTTTTTGTTTTTTATGCTTTTCCCAAGTAGAGTTATTTCCAGGAGTGATTTTGTTGAATGGAGTATGGATAAAGCTGTCTTTGAGATGTTATGCGATAGCTTTCCGGTAAAGAAAAAAAGCAAAGCTCTTCAGCACCAGGACGATCCGGTAAAGCTTCTAAACCTGAAATTTGAAGGCGATAAATATAGTCTTGAGAATTCTCTAAGATCCAGAACTTTAGTTTATCCGGCTGATCCCGGCCCTTTAGGAACACTGAGCCTCAAGGAGATACTATCCTTCCTGCTGACTTGTGAACAGGAAGAAGATCCAGTTTTGGCCCATATACTGGCCGGGACGAATGAAAAGAACTTTTTTAATAATTTTGTCTTCATTAAGTTGGCTGAGTACTTGATAAAATTAAACGGCGACCTCATGAGAGATAAAGAAAAAGAAGAAATAATTGACATGATGCTAAAAAACATCAAGGAAGATATACAGAGCTATATCAAAGATGAGGAGAGGGTTAACTATGTAGAGATTGATCGCCTGAAAAACCTGTATATAAGTATCTTCCAAAGTCTAAAGGAAGCCGTTAAAAACAGGAAGAAATATAAAGATATTCTAAGTGAAATACCCCAGGATACCGACTTCAATGTGGTCAGGTCTTTCACCATATTTTTAAATGAAAAAGATTTGATTCCGGCTGAACTTGATAGCAGATTAAAGTCTCTATCAGAAGCAGGTGATCCGGGAGACGTCTTATTGAAAAAGTATGTTCTTATCTTTAGCTCTCTCGAGAGGGGGTTTCATTATCTTCTCGGTAAAGAGCAAAAGAAACTGGATACCCAGATTAAGATGGTAGACATCTGCCTGACCAAGGTTGACGATAAAAAATGGCCTTTTTATTTAGAACTGAAAAAGGAAAAGCCATGCTATGGGTGGGATGATGGCAAGGGGATGCTATTGGTTAAGTCTGATTTATACACTTTGCCTGTAGCCCGAATCATTTCAGCCTTTGAGTTATTACAAATTCAAATTAGTGAAATTCTGAAACATAAAGACGGACTTCAAAAGGTTAAAGATGCCGTTAATTCTTTGATAAAGAATATTCTCTTTTTAAGAGAATGTTATCTGGGAGATGTTGAATTGTTAATCAAAGCTCCAATTGAAATAAATGGCAAAAGCAGGATTATTCATGACGGTCAGTCTGCAAAAGTAGATCCCCTCAATGGCCAGCTTTCGTTCAGTTTTTCATCGCTACCAGAGGTAAAGCTGAAGTCTCAAGTAATGGAGAGGGTGAAAATGGAGATTGAAGCTGGTAACCCTCAGTATGTTTATAACCTGATAAGAGACTTGATGCCTTTGAAGGGAACCGTTTTGAAAACTGTCAAAGGGCTAATGGGGATAGAAGATGTCAGACATATTAACTGAGAGCAAACTTCTAGATTATCTTAGTTCGAAAGAGTCATCAGATGGCATAATACGGGATTGCCTGGACTTAATAAATAAAGGTGAATCCACCTGGAAGTGCCTCTATCTGGCTGCCAGGAATTTGGAAAAAAATAATTTTGAAGGAGAATATGACTGGCCAATTATTGAAGCGTTAGAAAAAAGCCAGACTAAAGGACTTAACAAAGATGCAGACCTCGACGCTTATTTAGAAAGCCTAAAAATTCTAGCTGGTCTCTATTTAAAATATTCAGATTATAAAAAAGCAAATAATTGTCTGATATTATTCGAAGGATTAAGCAAGCAATGCCCCGAATGGGTGAAGAAGTTAAAAGCTACTATTCATATTGAATATAACCTTGAACAATATCTTTCTGGTCCAGAACTATATTTTAAAAATATCCTGGAGCTAGATGGGCATCGCGCGCTATTTGATTATGAGGTTCCTGTTATAAAATCACTTATTTATAAAGGAATCGATCAATTAGAAAAAGCCGATAACCAAGATGTCTTTAAAAAGCTTAATTTTTATCTAGGTTGTTATGATTATCTAAAAGAATATGAGGATAATCTAGGAGAGGAACTGGAGTTTCTGAAGCAGATGATATTTCACGCTATTTCCGAAGTAAGAAGAAATGATCTGTCCGAAGAAATATTTCTGTTGTTAAAATTAATGCTAATTCTTTCTGCCAGTTTGGAAAATGTAAGCAGCAAACTTAACCTCCAGATACAAGCGATAAATGATAATATCAGTCAAAAGGTAGTGGAAGAAATAAGGCAGGGACTGCCGGAGACGGGTGATCTCAAGAATAAAACAAATAGAAGTAATATTAAGATCTTAATCCTGGGTGATCTCGACATTCATGAAAAGGACATCTACGGTATTGCCAAAGAGTATGACATTCCCAATAAGAACATTGATATCATCAAAGATTGGGATAAGATCAAAAGCTATGACATTGAAAAACTCAGATATAATTCTAGGTATGATGGTATAATGATAGGCCCGGTTCCACATAGCGTAAAAGGGCGAGGCGATTATTCTAGTGTTATTGAAACATTGAATGAGAGCGGCTTCCCAGTACATGTTGATGTTAGGGAGCCAAATGGGGAATTAAAAATAACCAAGTCGACTTTTAGACAGAAAATGAAGCTTCTGATTGAGCTGATAGAAGCTCATAAACTCTATTAAAGCATTAAGGCTTATACAAAGAATAAATCTCGCCTGTCTGAAAAGAAGCGATATTTTTAGAAACTGTCTTTCTTATGAAAATACCTTCTCGCGTAAATCACATACCTCATGCCAAAAATCCTTTTCTTCCTTCAACAACCTTTTAATGTAATCGCTGTCGCGATGGACGATAATATGCACGTATGGTTGCCCTGGCCAATAGCACCAGAAGTCGATTGATGGCAGACCGGTTAAAGCCAGAATATGCTGTAGCTGGCCATAATAATATTGAGGAGGCTCTTTATATCTGGACGCGTGGCGATAGACACGTTCTCCACATTTTATTTCGACTACCCTCTTGCCATCAAAAGAAAGTCCATCAAGGCTGGCTCTCAGCCAGGGGAAATATTGCCCCTGAATACAAACGGGCCTTAATTTAGTACCGATATGCTTCTCGTAGGCCGTAAGTGCCTCAGGCTCCAACTCTATGCCTCTTATCATTCTTGCGTTTTTTCGTTCAGATGCTCCATAGACCTTCTCCCTTAGCAAACCTTCAGGGGTCTTCCACCGATTCTCGCCCATTATAATAGGAGCATCTGAGGCCCCAATTCCATTATCTCTCCATTTTATCCATTTGACGGATCTCTGGGTTAAGTCCAATAGCTGATAATGTCCAACATTGCTTACAGAAAATGGCACAGATTCTTGCTGATAAGAATCAGGCTTGCTGTTAGATAAGGTTGCGACATTCCTGTTTTTGCTACTTGAGGATGAAGACGAATTGTTTATTGGAGTTCCAGTATTTGTAGCCACAGTACAATCAGATGATCTATAGCCATCCTTCTTGGAATTTTCTCTACCATTTAATTTAGAGAAATATTCATAGATCGCGCTAAAGAACACCCAAATAAAGAAGATAATAACTATAACATCGGTCCACATTCTGAAACCACCATTTATGATATTTTATAAATTCATGACTAATTCCTAAGATTTGCATTTTTATAAGAACAGATGGAGCCTGTCAATCACCCTTGTGGGTGAGTTTGAGAGTGAGGCTGAAATGTGCTCTTTGAAGATGATACAGCGTTTGGTATCTATTCTTTCTTAGAGGTGGAAAAGCAATATATCCGCCAATCAATCAAAGTCCATCAAGCTTTCCATTTCGGCACCCATGTTTTGAAAAAGTTTGGCGAAAAGTCTCGAAAGTCCTCATAGTCTTTTTTCCGCATTATTTTTTTATGGGCCCAGCCGTTTCTGAATTTATCTTTTATTTCTCTTAAATCATTCTTAAGGCTTCCCAAATCCTCACGACTAATTTCAGAGAAACAGTGAGCAACTGCTTGCCAGGCTACCCGATCTCCTTGAACCTTCTGGGCCACTTTATATAGGAATTGTGTTATGTCACCAAGAGTTGCCTCAGATGCAGGAATTTGGCGACCTCTTCTATCTTGTAGCAGCTCTGCCAACCCTTCTATTCCAACCAAAGGCCTTACCACCTTTTTTTCCAGCCATATTTCGATTGCTTTGCTCAAACAGATGCCAGCAGCGGTGAAATCGAAGCCCCGCAGATCGCAATGATGTTGATAACTATACTCAGAATTGGCTATTTCATTTTTTACTCTGTCAAGCAAAGGATCCCAGGATTCTCTATAAAGTTGCTTGAGCTGCGGTATGAATTCGCCAATCCCTTCCCGAGCTACTTCTTTCCTTGTTGTCTTGGGTTGTGATTCGAAAAGTATTCGGTCTTCAGGTTTATCAAGATACTTCCTGTAAATATATTTATCATAGAAAAGCTCCGGAGGTTCTTTTTTATCATGAAGAAATTCATTCCTGAAAAACCGCGCCGAATTAATCAGTGTTTCCGGCCCTGCTTTTAGCTTATAGGCCCGATTAAAGCAGGTTGCATGCTTACTAATTAATCCCCAGTCAAAAGCATCCTGATAGCTTTCTTCAGAAAGAAGATCTACCAGCTTTACCTTGCACCCCGCGCCCGCCTCCTGGGTCAGATGGCAAATTATTTCGGCCAGCAAATCACGCCAGATCGTCTGAAGGCCCTGCCGGGTGCCGATAATTCTATCGGTAAAATGGCAGGTGTACTCCTGGATCGGATCGAAAGGCGAGACCAGGCCGTAAAGCCCGGAAACGATAAGCACCTGATAACCGCCGCAACTTCTCTGCCATAATTTTAGGGCATCATCGTCTGATAAATTTCCTCTGACCTCACGAAAAAATCGTCCGATATATCTCAGGCAGGCTGGACGGTAGAGACCGCTATCATCCTTGCCGCCAAAATCCGGTCCCTTGACCAGACCCCTGTTAACTGGGTCATAGCCACGATTTCCCTGCTTCATTTCAACATCACGAAGGCTCCCTTGCTTAATACATTCAAAGACAAGACTACGTGTTTTAAAGAGCTTTTGACGAAGCTCGGCATCCTGCAACCACGGGATCGGATCCGTCCCCTCGACCATTCGCCAGCCATAAGGCATCTTATGGTCTGAGCAGGAAATTAAGATAAGGTCTGGCATGTTCCCCCTCCAGGTCGGTTGATAAAGGCATTATCAAGTCAGGCCAAATTTAACACCCTGAGTCATTTTTTTCAAATTTATCCAGAATGCCCTGGAGAGCTCGATGCCGCACTCTGGAGCATCGGCCGGAAATGGTGTTTTGCAGATAACCCTAATTGCTTTTTATGCCCGGTAAATAATTGTTGCGAGAAGATAGCTGTCTTATAGGATAAGTCTGTTAAACATATTAACTCATCAAGCTTATTAAGTTATTAACTCATCTTTATTAAACAAAAATATTCTCTCACCGGAGCGGCTAACCTGGCTGGCGTCATTAGTTTCCCTGGCTCGCTTAATCAAAGCCTCAGTAAATCCGCTCCTGCTGAACAGGCAGTAATATTCTTGCCGCTCCTCCCGTTTCCATTCGACGCATCTCGCTTTCCTTTTTAAATCCTCCATTATATCGATCCCGACGGGTTTGATACTCCATTTGACCTCACCAAAAAGAATTTTGCCTTCTTTTTCGTTCAGAGCAACTACATCGATTTCTTCATTTCTGTCCCACCATCTGCCGATGGTATCAAAACTGAATATTTTATCTTCATTCATTCTCAGAATCTCTCTGGCTACAAGTTCATAATTTTCAGCAACTAAACTGGTAAGATCTGAGTTTATCGATTCGAGAACAGGCCCGATTTTTCCTTCTTCGATTCTGCTCTTGTTTGGCAGCACATACCTGAACCAGAATTTAAAAAACTGGTCCTGCAGCTTGTAGAGCCCCTTTTTTGATTTTAGGGGATTTTTTTCGGTTACGGGATATTCTTTATGTACCAGTTGGAGGTCTTCCAGGACGAAAAGGTATTTGTGCAGGATGGATTTTTCAAACCCGGTCTCATTAACGATCTCACTAATTCTGGTTTTATTAAGGGCGATAGCTTTTAGAATTGCCAGGTAGTTTCTTGGTTCTCGCAATTCTTCTCGTAGCAGGAACTCAACCTCGCTGTAAAGGGGAGAGGCGGGCGATAATATTAACTGAGTAATATTATCTTCAATCGTTTTTTCCGGGTTGATTCGGCTCAGGTAACCTGGATTCCCGCCCATCACCGTAAAGTATTTCAGTTTTTCCTCAAATCGCCAACCCGGGAAAAATTCTGATGCTTCATAAAAACCAAAAGCCTTCAATCTAATCTGGCCGGTTCTCCTACCATAGAGCGCTGCTTTGGAGCTAAGGACTTCACGCTCCATCATGGCCACACTTGAGCCACAAAGGATTAAAACAACGGGCAGGTTCTTCCAGCCTTCGTCCCAGCCGGCCTGAAAAATGGACGAGATGCTTTTATTTGATTCAGCCAGATAGGGGAATTCATCGATAGCCAGGATGAGCCTCTGCCCGACGTGCTTTTTGATATATTCAAAAAAAACGGCCCAGCTGTCAAAGCCTTTTTCTTTAAGGATTAAATCATCAAAATACTCACCGACAAGTCTCCCCAATGTTTTTAGATTTTCCTGTTCGCTTATCTGCTGGGCAAGAAAATAGATATGGGGTTTGTCTTTAATGAACTGTTTAATTAATTCAGTTTTACCTATGCGCCTTCGACCGTAAATCACTATAAACTGTGGTTCACTTGAGGCCCACCAATCGTTGAGGCTGCTCAGCTCTTTTTTTCGGTTGATAAATTTCACCTCTCAAGTCCTCCCTCATTGAATTAGTCTACTCTAAAGTAGACTACTCTAAAGTAGACTCTGTGTCAAGAGAAACGAAAATGGGACGAAAAGGGGATGACAAAAAGGTGACGTGATACCCTGTCCCTGTATAAAATGGGGACACAAGCTATATTTCCTATTTTTTGAGCCCGATTTTAGAGCAATCTGGGCGGCGTGATGGCAATTCTCTTTTTGTTCCTTCGGCCGTCGCTTTGATTTTTGCCGCGCTGCTCTGTCCCATGCAGGTTAATAGAGTGATATTCAGTCCTAGCTCCCATGTCAGCGCTGAATACTCTGTCTTCGCTTGATAAGGTTCTGCCTCCTACGGCGGCTCCCTCCTTTCAGACTTTTTTAGGGCGCTATCGACGTGATGAAAGTTCCAATGCTTGGGATTCTATATTATTGATAAATTGTTGAATACAGGCGACAACACGCGATCGAAACTGGCTTTTGCCATCCTCGCGGAGCCCGGGGGAACCAACGAAGGCGAAAAAGGCAAAAATATTATCGTGCAGGAGGGGTGGGAAGACAAGTTAAATTTTTCGAATCGTCTCTCTTTCTTATTGATAATAAAGGAAATCGGCTGGCCCGACCCCATATTTCCATATTCATATTTCCATATTTAGTTTCCGTTAAGAGGGGATGTCTGCGCCGGTGGTGGTCATCATCAGTCGCCCATGCTTTACCCGCCGCAGACTCAGCAGCTCGCTGGCCACCTTTTTAATGACCCCAGCCTGGCCCTTCATGATAATGGCCTCCAGGCAGTTATGTTTGTCGAGGTGAATATGGGTCGAGCTGATCACCAGACTGTGGTGCTGGTGCTGAATGTCGGTTAGCACCCGTGGCAGCTCCGGGCTATCGTGGCTGTAAACCAGACTGAGAACAGCCACCACTTCCTTGCTGTCATCCTTCCATTCTTCCTCAACCAGCTTATCCCTGATCAGGTCTCTGATGGCTTCAGAACGGTTCTCGTAACCGTTCTTTTTCATCCACGAGTCGAATGATCTGGATAGCTCCGACTCAAGGGAAATGCTAAACCGAATGGTTTTTTCCATGCCCTGAGATTAAAAGAAATAGGATTTTATGTCAACTGCCGCTAAAACCATATACTGCATATACTGATAGATCATAGACCACTGGCTTCCAGAAGTTCCCTGTTATCGAGAATTTCTTCCGGGCCGCCTTCAGCCACCAGCCGCCCCCCGCTCATGAGAATAATTCGCTGGGCGACCTTCCTGGCCAATTCCAGATCGTGGGTCGTCATGATGAGCGTCCGCTCCAGTCCCAGCAGATAATCTTCGAGCCACCGCCTCGAAGCCGGGTCCAGCCCGGAGGTTGGCTCATCCAGCAGCAGAATTTTCGCCTCAGTGATCAGTACCCCGGCCAGCGCTACCTTCTTTTTCTCACCCAGGCTCAAGCGCATCGTCGAACGGTTAATCAGATGTTCGGCCCGCAGCTCTTTAAGTTGATTTTGAACTTTTTCCACTACCTGTTCGCTCTGTCTATTTTTGCCCAGGCCGCGCCGGCAGAGCCCGAAAGCCACATCATCCAGGACCGTCGGCATAAAAAGTTGATCGTCCGGATCCTGGAAGACAAGGCCGGTCTTTAACCGGATAGCTTTAACATTCCGCCGGCAAACTTCCAGGCCGGAAATTTTAACCAGCCCCTGCCCCCTGAGCAGCCCGTTGAGGAGAAGTAATAGCGTTGATTTGCCGGCCCCGTTCGGGCCGATGATAGCGACTTTTTCTTTTTCTGCCACCGTGAAGCTGACATCCTGAATGGCCACTGTCCCATCGGGAAATGTATAGCTCAGCCCCTTTACCTCAATAGCGGCGGCGGCCATGGCTACAGTGGACGTTTCGTCTTCGGCTGGTATCGGTGATTCCAGGGAGAAACTGCCTGCTGCCGTCTTCGGTCTTTTAATCTCAGTTGTTACTTCTCTGTTGTCCATTCTATTTCTCTCATCAAAGTTTTTTAAATTTATAAACTTAGCATACTATCTACTGGAAGCTTCTTTTTTATTGCCTGGTGCACCCGCTGGCGACCAGGCCGGCCATCGACTGCCAGAAAATAAAACTAAAAAAAATAAAACTGAAGATAATTAAAGTTAAAATGAAAATTATCATCGCTGTTATCGTGATGATTATTGCTTGCATCATTACATCCGCACCTTGTATTATCAACCTGTTTTCTAACCATTAATTGGGCCAGCTTCTAGCAAGGCGGACCTAAACCACGGCAGTGACCAGCAGCATCCCCACCAGAGCCACCACCAAAACCACCTCCCGCCTGCCAAACCTGAACTTTTTCAGGAAGAACATCTGTCCCTCATAGCCGCGGGACAGCCTGGCAGCATAAATACGCTGGCTACGATCCATAACCCGCATGAATATTTTTTCTATAATTAAGCCGGTGATCTTGAGTCTCTGTCTCACCGGTCTTCTCCCGACTTCCCTCGACGCTCTGGCCCTGAAGCTCGTTACCGCCTCATCCGTTAGAATCTGAAAGTAGCGGACAGCTGAAATCAGAAGGCGTGTTATCTCCTGGGGAAGGTGACTGTGGTGAAGCGCCGCTATGATATCTTCGGGAGTCTGTCCCAGGATGAAGATCACATCGGCCGTAATGATGATAATCATTCTTGCTGTTATCTGCCCCAGGTTAAAAAGGCTTTGAACGGGTGTAGCTTTTTCCCCGCAAAAGAGCAGGGTTACAAGCAACAGGAAAATAAAAAATGGCAAAAGAAAAAGCAACAGATGAATGAGTTTTCTCATTAATTTTCCTGGTTGCTGGTTGATGAGATAATTTATAGAGATTAGCAACGCCAGAAGCACGGCGAATTTCCAGAATGGCGTGCTGCCTGGCAGACAGACTGCACTGGCCGTAACGGCTACGAAGCTCAGCAGGCTGGCTCTGGGGTCAAGACCGCAGTCGGGGCCGGAGTGGGAGCTGCCGCCGCTGCTGCCAGCGTTGCTCCAGACACTGGTCAGGCAGGCCCCTGTGTCGCTGCTACCGGGCAGGCTGCTGACAGCCTGGCTGCAGCCGAAGCTTCTGATGCTGGCCCCCTGGCTTCCGCCAGCCCTGCTCCTGAAGCCAGTGCCGCCACCTGTCCTTAGCTCTGGACTTTTTCTATTTTTTTGTTTTTCCCTTCTTTTATCCCACGCCATACCTCTTATCCTTTCTTACCTCTCTTACCTCATCTTTTCTCTTCGCTTTTGATCTTTTCACTTCTCTCCTCACCACATCATCACTTGACCCGATGCCTTTTTTATCCTGGTTCACCTCAGAATTTTATCCGCCTGGTCTTCACCCCGAACAGCTTTTAAAAAATATTTATTGCTTTCTTCGAGCTCAATCAGCCGGAGACGAGCTGCCGCCAGCAGCTCAGTCATTTCCCGCGAATCAGGAAGCTGGTCGTGACAGACAGGTTCTGGCAACCGGGCGTGGTAGGCGTTGACTTCTTCCCGGCTGGCGGTATGAGCAATGATCAGTTGCCCGCCTGGTTTAAGATTGGCGCGGAATGTCCGCAGGGCCAGCAGTTTATCCGGTAAGTGCGGAAGGAGGCACAGACAGATAATCCGGTCAAACCGGCCAGGGGATTTAAACTGACTGATATCAGCCCTGTAGAAAATAAGATTAGGGGCGCGGTATTTTTTTCTGGCAATATCCAGCATCTTTTCTGAAAAATCAACAGCCACCAGCTCGCCGCCAGGGCCGATCTTTCTGAGGATTAAAGGCAACAGCCGGCCTGTACCGCAGCCGGCATCAAGCACCACCTGACCCGGCCTGAGGTCAAAGCGGTTGACCAGCGCCTGAAGAACCTGGTCACATTCGCCTTCAACTTCATGGTGCTCCTCTTCCCAGCTCCGGGCCACCCGGTCAAAGAAAAACTGGCGGCTCGAAATCTCAGGCGCCACTTCATTCGGTATCAGGTGGCTCGGCGGGAAATCATTAGCCATGGTGGTTTCGGCAGTGGAGAAATGTTTTTGGTTCTGCGGGGAATCAGCAGGCAGGCCGGTTTTAGAAGTGGAGGGAATTTTCTGCTTCCGAGACATCTTTATCTCCTTTTCCTTGGTTCTTACTTTTTTCTTTCCTTTTCCTGCTTCTTTTATCTTATTTCTCATTCAACTGGCGATTCGGGCTGAAGGAAAGGTGACAGCCGCATTTTTTCTTTGATCTTTAAGACCAGTGGGGGAATCACCAGAAACATGACAACGGTGCCGGGTAGCCCCTGGATTAAAGTGATTGGTCCGAGAACTATTCCCGGCAGCTGGAGCCAGTCGGCCACTACCCAGGTAGCCAGAAACAGCACCAGCCTGTCGGCCAGTATCGTCAAAAGTAAAGACAGATAGATATTAAGATGTAGCTTCTGGAAAAGCGCCCAGCCCAGAGCAGTTATAACCAGAAATTCCAGCATCATAATGAAAGCTACCGGCGGGTAAAAAGGCGGCATACCGGTCAGGGCGGCGGAAAGAAGCGGCGCCAGCAGGCCGACCAGCAGCGATACCTGTGGCCTGATGAGCAGCCCGGCCAGCATGACCGGATAGAACATCGGCAGAAAGGCACTGCCCAGTCCAACCAGGTGAAAGGCCAGCGGCAGAGCCAAGGCCAGGGCTAACAGAAGTCCTCCCAGCAGCCAGTCAAAATCATGTTTATGATTCATTTAATTATTCCTCTAATTCCTTTTGTTTTTGTTTCTTTTGTCCTTTTCCTTTATTCTTTATATTTCTCTCATTCCTTCTTTTTTATTCTTCTTATTCTTTTATTCTCTTTTATTCTCATTAATCCTTACTCTCAATCTACATTCTCAGTCCCTGACTCAGGTCATAAGCTATGGTTTGATTCTAAGCCCCAGGTTGAGGGAGCGCCCGGGCATGGGATAGGGACCAGAACCTTCAGGAAGATCCACAAATATCTGGTAACGAGTGTTGAGAATGTTGTTCAGGCTGATAAGAATGGAGAAATATCGAACCACATCCAGTTCCAGCTTATAATCGAGCAGAAAAAAAGATGGCAGAGCGCCGGTATTGTTATTGCCTGCATGATAATCGGTCACATATTGGGCGGTGATAGCTGAAAAAATTCTTCCCCGGCTGAAAAAGACAGAACAATCATATTTTTGTCTGGCCTTACCCCTGGTGTTTTCTTCAGGATCAAGCAGGGTCATCGAAGCTTTAGCGGTGAGGCTGGCATAAAGCTCTGCGCTCAGGCTGGCTTCTATTCCTCTGGCCCGGTAAGTGGCAATGTTAACCATCTTAAAGGGCGGGGGAGGATCGGGATTGGAGTTGGTCTGAATAAAATCATGACCATTCATCAGAAAAAAATTGAAGCCGAGATCAAAGCGGCGGAGAAAACGGGTGTTGAAGCCGGCCTCATAATTCCAGAGGATTTCCGGCCGGAGGTCAGGGTTGGAGGCCGGGAAGAGATAGAGTTCATTTAACTGCGGAGAGCGGAAGCCCTTGCTGACCAGTCCGCGGATGGAAGTGCTGGGAGTCAGGAAAAAGACCAATCCGGCACCGGGCACAAATTCCTGGCCATAAACCGAGTCGATGTTCAGCCTCAGGCCTCCGGTCAGGATCAGCCTGTCTTTGAGTGTGAATTGATCATAGAGGAAAAACCCGCCTTCGCTTCTGTGCCACTGACCAACCGGATAGCCATAGCTTTGGCCCCCCAGATATCTGAAATCAGTCCCGGCGGTCAGCTGATTGTTTTTCCAGCCGGAAAAGGTGTATTTCAAAATACTTCCGTAAACTTCGTCCCGGGAATTCCAGCCGTCAGAAAAATGATGCTGTCCGAAGTCAGTATAAAGTTTGAAGCTGAAATCTGTCTTTTCCGTCTGGCGCGAGAGACCGATATCAGCCGCACCTCTTTTATAATCGAACCAGTATTCTTCCGGCGGGTCAACGAAGAAGATGGTTGGCTCGTCTTTACGGCCATCATAATATTTCCCGCTCAGGGTAAGAGTCCAGAGGGAGGAGAGTTTGTAGATAAATTTGCCGGTCAGGCTGTCTCCTGAGTAGGCGGAATTGACTAAGTGACCGTGGCTCCGGGCAAGATCATAGGTGAGGTAGTAGCTGAATTTTTCAAAGCCGGCTCCGTGGCGGAGATTGAATCGCCAGGTATTAAAAGTGCCGTAGGATGATGTGGCTTCAGTCTCAAATCCTCGGTGAGGGGTATGAGTTATGATATTCACCACACCGCCCAGAGCATCCGAACCGTAAAACACCGAGGCCGGACCGCGGACAACTTCCAGTCGCTCGACATTATCAAAAGGAAAAGTCTGGGTGACGACACAGCCGAAGATGCCCATTTTTTCGGGACGGCCATCGACCATGACTCCGATCCTCTGACCGCGCTGGCCAAGGCCTCGGATTTCCACATCGGAGCGGCCAAAATCACCGGTTCTCATCACAAATATGCCAGGCTCATGGAGCAGAGCATTGAGGGCGCTGGTCGTATTGAGTGCTCGGAGCTTTTCACCGCTGATGACTGTAGCCGAGACCGAGCAATTTTTGATCTCGAGAGGAGACATGGTGGCGGTGACCAGCACTTCTTCGTGCAGGCGAGGCAGATCCGGGGTGGATGGGGTAGCTGAATTGACCTGCTGTTTTTTTGCTGTGGCTGTGCTTTGCTTTTTTCTTTTCTTCTCTTTTAAAGTTGAATCATCAGTTTGCGAGTTATCAGTGTGCGAGCCAGTAGTTTCCGAGTCGTCAGCTTGAGACGTAGCTTGAATGGCAGAATTAGCTGTGGGGCTGGGGTTATTGATAGTGGTGGCGTCCGTGTAGTTTGGCTTTTCGCGGCCGATCACCGGAGAAAGTAAAGGAAATAACGAAACGATGAATAGGAAGATGATGACTGGTGCGATAAAATAATTGACAGAGTTCATACTAACTTCCTCTTCGGATAATCTTAAGAGTGTTACGATAACAAAATTCGTAACATCTGTAAAGCCGGTGACGGAATACTCCGTCCCCATACTCCGTGCCCATACTCCGTCCCTGGTTTAAATATGCCTGTCTTTCTTCAGGGTATTGCCAGGTTGTTTCTTAATATGCTATGTATGCTGGTGTGGTTGATATGAATTGTGAAAATGGTAAGTATCGCCAGATATTACCAGATAAGGAGGGAGGGAAAATGAATATCTCTAATGATCTCTATCATAAGAAAGTTTTGAGCCTAAAAATCTTTTTTAGCCTTTTTAGCTGGAGGCGATCTCAGTCGGCGGCCACAGCACCTGCGCATGCAGCCGCCCCAGACGCAGCCGCCGACTCAGCCACCACGGAGTCAACTTCCTCGGACGCAGGTCGATTGAGGTTATGGCCAGCAGTTCTGCCACCATTCTTAACCTTTCTTCTGGCCTTGCTTTTAACTCTCCCGGCGCCGCCGCTATTTTCTGCCCCGACACAACCGCAACCAGCCTTCAGCCTGGAAGCTGTCCTCAGCGCACCCCACACCTCGCAGCTTATCGCTTCGCCTTCAGGCAACCGCCTGGCCTGGGTCATAAATGTCAAAGGGGCAAAAAGCATCTGGCTAGCTGAGGCCCCCGACTACAAAGCACGTCGGCTCATTCTCCATGATGTCGATGACGGCCGAGAGATTTCCGGCCTCCAGTTTACTCCAGACGGTCAATCTCTGCTCTATGCCCACGGCAGCGCCTTTAATCCCACCAGTAGCCCCCGCCGTCCCGAGCAGGTCATCAAGGTTATCGATCTTCAATCTGGCCAGGAGCGCTTTCTCACCGAGGGCCAGGATCCACTGGTTTCGCCGGACGGACAGAACCTGCTTTTTACCCGCGCCGGCCAGCCATATGTTATTTCTCTGGAAGGCGCTTCCCAGGCCAGGGTACTCTTCCAGGCCCGCGGCACCAGCCGTTCCTACAGCTGGTCACCCGATAGCAAAAAAATTCTTTTTGTGAGTATCCGTGAAGCTCACAGCTTTATCGGTGTTTACGACCTTGCCCAGGATAAAATTACCTGGCTCCTGCCCGATGTTTACCGCGATATGTACCCGGTCTGGTCGCCCGATAGCCAGCGCGTGGCCTTTATCAGGATGCTTCCGGGGCGCGCCCAGGGCCAAACCGAATCTTTCGGCCGCAGTCAGGCCGTCTCTTATTCTATCTGGGTCGTGGATCTGGCCACCCTCAAAGGTCGAGTTGTCTGGGAGACAAGAACCGGTGGCGGCTTTGCCCACAGCTACCCGTCTCAACCGCTCTTCTGGGCAGCCGACGACCGCCTTGTTTTCTACTCAGAGCATACCGGCTGGATACATCTTTACTCGCTCTCGGCCACAACCGGCGAACTACTGGCCCTGACTTCAGGCGAATATGAAGTCGAGCAGGCCAGACTGTCGCCCGACAGGCAATTTGTGGTTTTTAGTGCGAACAAAAATGATCTCAATCGTAAGCACCTGTATAAGGTCTCAATCAAAGGTGGGCCGGTTGAAATTCTGACTGATGGACAAACCCTGGAGTGGGCGCCGGTCATTTCTGCCGATGGTAAGCATGTTTTCTTTATTCAATCGAGCGGCAGAAGGCCAGGCTTACCGGTGATGAAGGCGCTCAACAGCCGCAACTCTCCGTCGAGCTTAGAACTGCCGCCACTCGTGTCGATAAAATCGGTAGCCCCCGAATTTCCTGAAGAAAAACTCGCTCTTCCTCAGGTGGTGTCTTTTAAATCGCCTGACGGACTTCAAATCTACGGGCAGCTATTTATGCCACGTGGAGTAAAAGCGGGCCACAGGCTACCAGCAGTCATTTTCATGCACGGTGGCCCGACCCGCCAGATGTATCCGGCCTGGCACCACAGCAGTTATTACCACAACTGCTACGCTTTCAACCAGTATCTGGTTGCTGCCGGCTATGTGGTACTGTCGGTCAATTACCGATGCGGACTTGGCTATGGGGCCAGCTTCCGTGAGGCCCCGAATCAGGGACCGCGGGGAGCCTCCGAGTATCAGGACATTCTGGCCGCAGCTGAATTTTTGAAAAACCATTCGGCCGTCGATCCAAAACGAATTGGTCTGTGGGGTGGGTCTTATGGTGGCTATCTGACCGCCCTGGGTCTGGCCCGCAACTCCGATATTTTTGCGGCCGGAGTTGATTTTCATGGTGTCCACGACTGGTCTCTCCGAGCCAGGCGTAGAGACGGCGGTAGCTGGGGGATTGCCGAAGATGAGATGGAGCTGGCCTTTAAATCATCGCCGGTGGCTGATGTTGGCAGGTGGACCTCGCCTGTACTTTTTGTCCATGGCGATGATGACCGCAACGTGGATTTCGTTCAGACCACGGACCTGGTGAGGCGTCTGCAGGTACTGGGGAAAGCCCATTTTGAGACGCTGATTTTCCCCGATGATATCCATGGCTTTCTGCTGCACCAGAACTGGCGCCGCGCCTTTGAAGCAGCTGCCTCCTTCTTTTTTAATCAGATGGGGACGTGATACTCTGTCCCTCTTTTGACAAATCGGTGACGTAATACTCCAAATCGGTGACGTAGTACTCCGTCCCCATTTGAAATAAATGACTCAGGCTGGCTCCAGGCTGAAAAACCGATTAAAGAGCAAATCGGTGACGTAATACTCCGTCCCCATTTGACTGTCCCTACCTGGCAAGGCTTCACCTTTTGTCTCTGCTTATTCTGCCTATCTTTTTTATAGGCAAGTTTATGGGCAAGACTATCGACGTGATGAAAGTTCCAATGCTTGTGATTCTATATTATTGATAAATTGTTGAATACAGGCCACCACACGCGATCAAAACTGGCTTTTGCCATCCCCGCGGCGCCCGGGGGAGCCAACGAAGGCGAAAAAGGCAAAAACATTATCGGGCAGGAGTGGTGGAGAGACAGCTTAAATTTTCCGGGGTCATCTCTCTTTCTTATTGATAATAAAGGAAATCGGCTGGCCCGACCCCGTTCTATTCCCCATTCTATTCGTCTATTTTTTATTCTATTTATTTTCGACGGAGATGCTAATCCAGTTGACTGAAGAAAGCTGCTCAGCTGAAATTTCTATCCTCTGGACTAGCCCTGGCTCCGAGCCGCCCTCCGCAGATCCCTGGCCGGCTTCTCCTGCTTTTTTGAGCAACACATAGACTCTTTCCGGTTCGAGTCTGGTTTTGTAACCTGAGGCCATTATATAAATCCCCGGCACCGCTCCCAGAGCTACTCCGCCGAGAACCCAGGCAGGCTCTTCATGACCCAGTTCATCATGGGGAGCAACCGCAAAACCGACCGCGAGTCCAAGCGCCATCCCGACAAGTGTGATAGGCAGGCCAGCCCCCATGCCGCTGCCAACAGATCCTTCACTCCCCGGCTGTGGACTGACGAATATCTTTGCCGGTTCGTATCCCTCCATCTCAATCTGGATGACATGGTCATCTTTCCTGGAAAGCTTAAGGTTCAGAGGTGTGTGGCCGACAAACTTATTATCGACCGTTATTCTGGCCTGGGGCGGATTGCTTGTCACCGGAATTGTCTGATATTTAGGTCCGATAATGGCACAGCTCTGGCCAAAAAAGACAATAACCACCAAACCTGCAATTAATTTGAACCAAGGACTCTTCTTTTTTCCCAATTTTCCCCTCCTTTTTAAGCGTCCATCTTTTCAAATATTATAAATCAAAAACGGAAACACAATCTATATTTCCAATTTTCTATCACTTTTTCTGCCGCTCACCAATCCGGTGCTATGGCGAGCTGATAATCATGTCTGGGTTTTTTCCCTTTAAAAACATCTAGAGCCAGAACATACGAAACATAAAAACATCAGCCTGAAACCTGAAACTTATTAGAGCAAATCGGTGACGTAATACTCCGTCCCCGGATGTCAAAGTGACGGAGTACTCCGTCACCGGGTGTCTGCCCCACCGTCACCGAGGTCTGCCCCACTTCCGACCCCCACCGCCTTTGATCCGGGAACTGCCGCACCCTGGTTGGGGGGTTGACGAAAGCCATCTCTTAGCAAGATAATAAAAATGTTAAGGGGAATAAATCGGCAAGAGCTGCTTTAATTAGCCTTAATTAGCTTAATTTAATCTAAATTTGCTCTTGAATTAGTTAATTGATTAATTAAGACTAATTAAGCTTACTTAAGTGCATTATTAAAGTAGAAGATTTTGGCGAGGGCTTTAGTCAGGACAGTGAGAGGGTAAAAATGAAAAACGAGCGCAAGAAAATATCAATCACTTATTCTTTCATTTGTTTTCCCCTTGTTTTGGCTCTCGCTCTTTTCATCTTGATTTTTGCTCCTGCCTATGCCGGCGAGTCCGAGAACTCCTCGCGGTTTAAACCTGGCCTGCATCTAAAGCTAACCGGAGGGTTCACCCAATCGACAATTGGTGATATGAATGATCACCTGAACTCAATGAATAAATACCTGGTGGACTATTATGGCCAGCTCGCTACTGGACAAATCAGAGCGCTTAACAGTGAAAAGAGCGACTTTCAGTTTGAGGTTCTGTGGGATTTATCACGGAAATTCAAGCTGGGAGTGGCCACTTCTATTCCTGCTCGCTACTGCCAGGAAAGCACCTTTCAGGCCTCTGACCCGGAAAACCAGCAGCTCAAGCGTGAAATAACCGTGAAGCCAGAAATAAAAGTCTGGATGCCACTCAAAGTATCTCTGTATTATTCGGTCTATTCAAACTCGACAATAGATGTCAGTGCCTACACTGGCCTGATCCTGTTTTCCACCAAAATGAGCGAGGCACAACTCTTCGAGAGCGATTATCCAGATGAAACCGTTTTATACAACAACAAAGATTGGGTGGCGGACCGAGATGCCTTTGCCGGCTGGCAGGGCGGCGTGTCGCTGGAATATGGTCTGGGGAAGAATCTATCCATCGTGGCTGATTTCGAGGGACGCCTGGCCCGGAATTCTTCCATGAAGGGGAAGATGGTTTACACCCAGAATAATTCTCCTGACCATATCGGCGACGTTTCAGCCATTTATGCCAGCGGCTACCTCTATTATTTTGGCTCAGCTAACAGCTATTATGATCTGGCGATCGATACACCAGTTCACTTTGATGCTACTGGCTTGCCTTCTCCTGGCACCATAGACAGGGAGGCGCGCCTCGACCTGAGCGGTTTTTCCTTTAGAATCGGATTAAAATTAAGGCTCTTTTAACGGTGACGTAACACTCCGTCCCTCCTCTTTAACTCGCTGATACTAAATAAAATACAAAGTCATCACGCGATGCAAATTGGTGCAAGTAGGCGAGGCGCAAATCGGTGACGTAACACTCTGTCCCCGGATGTCAAGGTGACGGAGTGCTCCGTCACTGGGTGTTATAAAAGAGCTCTCTAATAGGGGACGTGATACCCTGTCCCTCTTTTCATTCCACATTTTAATTAAATTCGAGTTCGATTTTGATAGCTTTGTCTGCTAATTGCTTCTACTTGTTTAAGTGTGCAGCTTGGTTGGTGGCTAGTAACTAATTGATAACAAAGAAAATCGGCTGGCCCGACCCCATTTTTTCCCTGTACCAAAGCATTTCTCTCTTGCCTTTTGACTTTATTTTAAGGCTTAATATTCTTTGATACCTGGAAATTGTGAATTAATAGCCAAGATTTTTCTGCTTCCCTGGCTAGATAGCCTTAGCTGCTGGATGTTTGGATGGTAAAGGATTCAGCCGGGATGGCGGATTTGTTGGCTATCATAGCCGTTTTATAGGTCATCGCTTTCAAAAGGAGGCGGAAATGAAAAAGACGGGGCAAAATGAAAATCGGAGCGGCGGCCGCACGAAGTTGCTGGCAGTCCTCATCTGCCTGATTTTATTGATCGCAGGCGCGGGTGCGGTCAGAATGAGCAGGAATCTTCTGGCCCAGCCAGCAAGCTCGTCGTCGGCTTCGACTGCGTTGCAGCAGGACCAGCAACGACAGGAGCAACCGACAGTGCAGATGCTACCTAAAGACCAGGTGCCAGTCCCAGCTCAAGCTCGCGAGCGGTCGCAGCAGTCGCAGAAGTTGCCGCAGTCAGCGCAGTCATCTCAGTCATCCTCCACGTCGATTCTTCCGCGTGAAACTGACGCCGAGAAAACTGCACGCCTCAAATGGTGGACCGACGCCCGCTTCGGCCTGTTCATCCACTTTGGCCTTTACGCTCTTCCTGCCCGCCACGAATGGGTAAAAAATCACGAGCGTCTGACCAACGAGCAATACCAGAAATATTTTGACCACTTCAACCCCGACCTCTTCCATCCCCGCGAGTGGGCTCGGATGGCGAAAGCAGCCGGCATGAAATATGCGGTCATCACTTCCAAACATCACGAGGGCTTCTGCCTCTGGGACTCGAAATACACTGATTACAAAGTGACCAACACGCCCTTTGGCCGCGACCTCCTGAAAGAATTTGTGGACGCTTTCCGGGCGGAAGGCCTCAAGGTCGGTTTTTATTATTCGCTCCTTGATTGGCATCATCCTGATTATACCATTGACGTCATGCATCCACTGCGCCCGGCGAACGAGGCCGACTATGAGCGTCTCAACGCCGGCAAAGACATGAACCGCTATCGCCAGTACATGAAAGATCAGGTGCGCGAGCTTCTGACCAATTACGGTGAAATCAGCATCATGTGGTTCGATTTTTCATTCCCGGGAAAGCACGGCAAAGGGCGTGATGACTGGGATTCGGTTGGGCTTCTGAAACTGGCGCGTTCGCTCCAGCCCAATATCATCGTTGATGACCGCCTCGACCTTCAGGACGTGGAAGGCGGCTGGGATTTTACCACACCCGAGCAGGTCGTCGTGACGAAGTGGCCTGAATACAAAGGCAAAAAAATCCCCTGGGAAACCTGCCAGACTTTCTCCGGCTCCTGGGGTTATTACCGCGATGAATACACCTGGAAGAGCCCGTCTCAGCTCCTTGAACTGCTGATTAACTCCGTGAGCAAGGGCGGGAATTTACTGCTTAATGTCGGGCCAACCGGCCGCGGGACCTTTGACCAGCGGGCCCAGGAACGGCTCAAAGCGATGGGCGACTGGATGGCGGTCAACAGCCGATCAATTTACAGTTGCACTGAGGCACCGCCTGAATTTGTTGCACCACCCAATACGCTGCTGACCTGGAACCCCGAGACGAGGAGGCTTTATGTCCATCTGCTCTCCTATCCGCTAAACGGTATCTGGCTCAAGGGACTGGCCGGCAAAGTGGAGTATGTGCAATTCCTCCATGATGCTTCTGAGATTCTTTTCGAGCCAGGGAAAGGCCAGGAAGCTTCTGACCTGTGGCTGTCCCTTCCGGTTCAGAAACCACCTGTTGAAATTCCCGTCCTCGAGATCTTTATTAAACGGTGACGGAACACTCCGTCCCCGGGTGTCAAGGGGAGGGATGTCAAGGTGACGGAGTATTCCGTCACCGTCACCGTCACCGGGACGCGGGACGGAGTGTTCCGTCACCGGGCATCAGACCCTATTTTTTCACTTTTTCTATTTCTTTCTGTTTTTTAAAAAATATAATATGATTTTAGCTGGTAATGTTTTAGCCGACAAAAAACAGGAAACATAGATTGCATCATCAGTTTTGTCCACAGTTTTTAAGGAGTGAGCAATGAAATTTTTAAATGCAATTTCTGCCGTCTTTTTAGTTATCACCATGCTGGCTGCCTGCCAGAGTCAGAAGTCGGGTGAAAAATCGAGCGAGGAAGCAAAGCCCGCTTCGTCTTCCTCGACTGCTGACAATCCTCTCTTCTCGGCCTGGACTTCACCTTTTGAGACGCCGCCCTTCGACCGCATCAAAAACGAGCATTTCAAACCGGCGATCACCGAGGGTATCAAGCGCCACAACGAAGAAATTAAAACCATCGCCGAAAACCCCGATCCTCCCACCTTTGCCAACACCATCGAAGCCCTGGACCGCAGCGGTCTTTTCCTTGATCGCACCCGCCGCATCCTGGAAAATCTCCTCTCAGCCAACACCAACGATGAACTTCAGGCTATCGCCACCGACCTGGCCCCGATTCTCTCCCAGCATGACGACGAGATATATCTCAACCCGCAGCTCTTCGCCCGCCTCAAGGCAGTCTATGAGCAGCGTGATCGAAGCGACCTCTCTCTTACTCCCGAGCAGCGTCAGCTCCTCGAAAGATTCTACAAGGATTTTGTCCGGGCCGGTGCCAACCTCAACGAGACGCAAAAAGCCCGCCTCAAAGAAATCAATCAGGAACTGGCTGTTCTCGAGCTTAAATTCGCTGACAACGTTCTCAAAGATACCAACGCCTACCAGCTGGTCATCGACAATCAGGCTGACCTCGAAGGTCTGCCCGCCAATGTCATCGCCGCCGCTGCCGAAGCAGCCACCGAGCGTGGCCTGGCCGGCAAGTGGGTTTTTACCCTCCACAAGCCGAGCATGATTCCCTTCCTGCAGTATTCGCCGCGCCGCGACCTTCGTGAAAAAATCTTCAAGGCCTACATCAACCGCGGCAACAACGACAATGCCTACGACAACAAAGCCAACATCGCCCGAACCATCGCCCTGCGCCTGGAAAAAGCCAATCTCCTCGGCTTCAAGACCTGGGCTGACTATGTTCTCGATGACTGCATGGCCAAGACGCCCGGCGCTGTCTATAATTTCCTCGACCAGATCTGGAAGCCGGCCGTCAAAAGAGCCAGCGAGGAAGCCGCCGCTCTTCAGCAGCTCATCACCGCCGAGGACCACGGCTTTAAACTCGAGCCCTGGGACTGGTGGTATTATGCCGAGAAACTCCGCAAGCAAAAATATGACCTCGATGAGGAAATGCTTCGTCCTTATTTCAAGCTGGAAAATGTCATCAACGGTGCTTTCCTCCTGGCCAACAAACTTTACGGCCTGCAGTTTGTCGAGCGCCACGACATCCCGATCTATCATCCCGACGTCAAAGTTTTCGAGGTCAAAGAAGCTGATGGAACGCATGTTGGCATCCTTTACACTGACTATTTCCCGCGGGCTTCAAAGGGCGCTGGTGCCTGGATGAGTGCGATTCGTGACGAATATAAAATCGACGGCAAAAAGATCACCCCGCTCATTATCAACTGCGGGAACTTTACCAAACCGACGCCCGACCAGCCATCGCTTCTAACGCTCGAAGAGGTGACGTCGCTTTTCCATGAATTCGGACACGCCCTCCACGGGCTGCTGGCCGACTGCACCTACCTCCGTCTGACCGGCACCAATGTGGCCCGCGACTTTGTTGAGCTGCCCTCGCAGATCATGGAAAACTGGGTGATCGAACCTGAGTTTTTAAAACTTTTTGCCCGCCACTATCAGACGGGTGAATCGATGCCTGATGGGCTTATCGCCAAGATCAGGAATGCTAGATATTTCAATCAGGGATTTGCCACCGTCGAATATATGTCAGCGGCTTATCTTGATATGGACTGGCACGTGATTACCCAACCGGTAAGGCCAGAAGAAGTCATGGACTTTGAGGCTAAAGCGCTGGCCAGAATCGGCTTGATCCCGCAGATTGTTGTTCGCTACCGGAGCCCGTATTTCAGCCATATTTTCGCTGGCGAATATTCAGCCGGGTATTACAGCTACATGTGGGCGGAAGTGCTGGATGCTGATGCCTTCGAGGCGTTCAAAGAAAAAGGGCTGTTCGATGCGGCTACGGCCCGGTCTTTCCGCGACAATATTCTGTCCCGTGGGGGCAGCGCCGACCCGATGGATCTCTATGTGAAGTTCCGCGGCCGCCAGCCCAAAGTCGAAGCTGTGCTCAAGCGGCGTGGCCTTCAGTGACGGTGACGGAACACTCCGTCCCTCTTTTTCGTCCCCGGTGACGGAACACTCCGTCCCCAATTCATCTTATTAATTGCTCTGCTTATAGTTGGTAGCTGGTTGTCGTCTCCACCGTCTCAGGCGCACGATACTGAGAACGCACAAATAGAGAACATAATAACCGAAAAAGCAACTGATGCTGCATTTATGCATTTATACCCTTATTTAAATCCATTATCTAAATCCATGCACATTACGGCTATATCTATGTTTATTACCATAATGTTGCGGGGACGTTTATAGGGGACGTGATACCCTGTCCCTTTTTTTTGCTCCCTTCAGTTTTTAACTGGTTGAAGGTCAATAACTTAAAAAAAGGGGACAGTATCGAAAGGGGACGGAGTGTTCCGTCACCGGTTTTATAGTTTGGGTTCGTGTCCCTATTTTATGAGGCTTCAGCGGCTGCAGCGAAAATGCTGCCTGAAGTTGAAGAAGAAGTCGCAGAAGAAGAAAAATAGGAAATATAGTTTGTGTCCCCAGTTCTCAGAGTTGGAATTTCTTCAGTGAAAATGTTTCGTCGGGATTCTTAACGGTGGCCCATAAAATTTTCCCGTCCTGATCTACAGCCAGGTTTATTCCAGGGTTACTGAACCCAGGCTTAAGCTCAAATGGAAATTTCAGGTAAAAGCAATCCACATACTGGCCCTGGCCATTAAAGACATCAACCAGCAGCCCCTTCCTCTCATCGACCGTCGAGGTCAGGGCCCAGATTAAATCGCCGACGACCAACACCTCTAAAATATCGTTGTAATGGGTTGGGTTGTAGGTATATTGCCGGTCGGTAACGGCCACCCGAATGGGGCGTTTCAGGGTCTCTGGTATTTTTACCTTTTTATATTTCCGCTTGAAAGCCGCGACCACTTCTTTTTTCTCCGCATCGAATATCTTCAGCAGGTAGTCTTCGGTGTGCGAGATGACGAATTGATTTTTTCTGTAAGGAACAATGCGGAGAGGGCATGTTTCAACCATCGCCCCTGCGCCCCCGCCTACCATCGCCCAGCTCGGGATAGAGAAAGAGGCCAGTTCCTCCATCTGCTCGGTCTTTTCGTTATAAACCTGAAAATAAGCTGGATTCTCTATCCTGACGAATTTTCCCCCGGTATCAGGAGTGCCTGATACCGCCAGATAATAATTGCTTCCGTCCACGTGGATAAGACGCACGCCGCGCGCCCCTGCCCGCAGTTGACTTATCTTGAATTCAGAAAGCAGATTCCCCTCGAAATCAAAACGGCAGACTTTTCTCGGAAAAGGATCAAAGGCGGCCAGATTTTCGCCGTCGATGGCTATGTCTGTCACATACTGCATTTCGCCCGGGCCCTGGCCCTTTTTAAAGTAGTTTCGCAGGAATTTTCCGGATGAATCAAACTGCAGGATCTCTTCATCATCGACGACAAAAACATCACCCCGCCTGCTCAACTTGACGCCGCGCGGGTACTTGAAGAAAAAATTAGGAGGTTGGTCCGAGACAGAAAGCAAAGTTTTTAGCTCGATCACCCGGCCCGAGTTTTTGCCAGTGCCAGAAGGGCGTGCCGGATTTTCGATGAGCCGGACCTGAGCCTGTGGTAGGGGATTGGTCTTTGAGCCAGGTCCATTGTCATCGCGGGCAGGTGCGGCTGTCCCTTTTTTGCAGGTCGTTTCCGTTGCCAGCCCGGCACCGATTGAAGGCAGAAGGCAAAACAGTACGGCGAATAGCGCGGCGCTAGCCAGTCGATATATTTTTTTTCTCATTAAACCCTCCGCCATTATAATAAAACTAAGAAACAGGTGACACAATTTATATTTCTTCTTCAATTAATTTCCCGATTATTTCGCCATTCGCCGCAGAAAGTTATCCAGATGCCTGCTACTAAAAAATGCTGGTGATAAAAAATGCTGGTGACGTAATACTCTGTCCCTCTTTTTTGCTCCCTTCAGATTTTAACTGGTTGACGGTCAATAACTTAAAAAAAGGGGACAGTATCGAAAGGGGACGGAGTGTTCCGTCACCGGTTTTACCGGTTTTATAGTTTGGGTTTGTGTCCCCATTTTTTTCGTGCTAAAATCACCGCATCTGTTCATCCACAGAAAAGGGAAGGAAGCAATGTGTGGCATAGTTGGTTACATCGGTAGCAATCAAGCTGCGCCCATTTTGCTCGAAGGCCTGCAGCGTCTGGAATATCGCGGTTACGATTCGGCCGGTCTGGCCATCCATGACGGCTCTGACCTCAAAGTCATCCGCGCCGCTGGCAAGATCTCGACACTCGCCCAGCTTGTCGCTACTTCCAATCCTCACGGCACTTTCGGCATCGGCCATACGCGGTGGGCAACCCACGGCCGCCCGACCGAAAACAACGCCCATCCCCATCTGGTCAACGGCCTGGCCGTCGTTCACAACGGCATCATCGAAAATTATGCTGAACTGAAAGCCCAGCTCGTGGCTCAGGGCCGCACCTTTACTTCCGAAACGGACACGGAAGTTATTGCCCACCTGATTGACCTTGAGCTTCAGTCGACCCCCGACCTTTTTCAGGCTGTTCGCCGGGCGCTCTCTCGCCTCGAAGGCACCTACGCTATCGGCGTCATCAGCCGCGCTCAGCCCGATTATTTTGTCGTTGCTAAAAATTTCTCGCCACTCATTATCGGCCTCGGCCAGGGCGAAAACTTTGTCGCTTCCGACATCCCGGCCTTTCTTCCTTTTACGCGCGAGATTATCACTCTCAAAGAGTTTGAGATAGCCCGCATCTTCAGCGACCATGTCGAACTTTTTGATCTCCGCACGGGCCAGCCGATTTCGACCTCCGCTCAGACTGTCACCCTGAGCATTCAGTCAGCCGAAAAGGCCGGCCACAAGCACTTTATGCACAAAGAGATCTTCGAAACGCCAAAAATTTTTACCGACACTTTTCTCGGCCGCATCAAAAGAGAACCGCCGGGCATCGTTTTTGAGGAGCTCAATCTCGACGCCAACGACATTCGCCGTCTGCTCATCATCGCCTGTGGCACTTCCTATCATGCAGGCTTAATCGGCCGCCACTACTTCGAGGAAATTGCCGGCCTGCCGGCTCAAGTCGAGTATGCCAGCGAATTCCGCTATCGCCGTTCTGTTCTTCTCCCTGGGGATCTGGCTATTTTTATCTCGCAGTCGGGGGAGACGGCTGACACGCTGTCCGCCCTCAAGGAAGTTCGCGCCCGCGGCATCAGGACGCTGGCTATCTGCAACGTCATGGATTCATCCATCGCCCGGGCCGCCGACCAGGTCATTTACACTCGGGCTGGCCTGGAAATCGGTGTCGCTTCGACCAAAGCTTTTATTGCCCAGGTAGAAGTGCTGCTTCTGCTCGCTCTCTACCTGGCCACTCAGCCGAGCCGCAATCAGCTCCCCCAGCTCACCCCGTCCGAGCTCTCTCACTTCATCGAACAGATTTACCGGCTGCCAGCGGTCCTCGAGCGCCAGCTTGCTGAGGAAGAGGAAACGGTCAAACAACTCGCTGCCCGCTTCATCCACGCCCACGATTTCATCTACATGGGCCGCGGCATAAATTATCCGGTGGCTCTGGAAGGTGCGCTGAAGCTCAAGGAAATTTCCTATATTCACGCCGAGGGCTATCCGGCCGGCGAGATGAAGCATGGACCGATCGCCCTGATTGACGAGCAGGTACCGGTCATGGCTCTGGCCACCCGCGGCAGCCAGCTCAAAAAAATCATCTCGAACCTGCTCGAAGCCAAAGCCCGCGGCGGGATTATCGTCGGACTCATCAGCCGGGGAGACAGCGAGACGCGCGCACTCCTCGATCATGCCATTGAGGTCGAAGATGTAGATGAATATTTCCAGCCCTTCGTCAATACGGTGCCGTTGCAGCTCTTCGCTTATTTTGTGGCTGACTTCAAGGGAACCGATGTTGATCAGCCGCGCAACCTGGCCAAAAGCGTGACCGTCGAATGACGGTGACGGAACACTCCGTCCCCAACGAATGACGGTGACGGAACACTCCGTCCCTCTTTTTCGCCTACCATCAATTTCTAAGTGCTTGAATGCCAGTAATTTACAAAAAGGGGACGGAGTATTACGTCACCATTTGTTTGACACCATTTGTCACCATTTGTAGTCTTGACAAGGACGGCCTGAAGATTTAAAAAAAATAAGTTAAATAAGTTAAGAGAAAAAATTAAAATCACAGGCTGGATGAAAAGGGGAAGATGGAGTTCCACCCTCAGCTGCCGTCGGCGAGCCTGATCGTTTCCCGCTGCTTCCGGCATGTTTTTTTAATTAATTTTTCCTCTCGGGTTTGTCCTGCTAAATCTATTGACAAATTTATTTGTCTTTATGATGATTTTATATGTATGGCCGGCGCTCTGCCGGAAAGGGAGGGACAAAATGGGAACCATATCTCGACAACCTTCGCCGCCAGCCAGGTTCTTTAAGATATGTGACTGGCCTGATGAAGGTAGTCGCCGGGCAAGCCAGCGACCCCGCCTGAACCGGCGCTCAGGTGGTTTTCGTTCAGGATGCGCGAGCGGACACTCATCTTCTGTGTTCGGCCGCGCGGACAATAATTCAGCTGCGTTTATCGAATGGCGCTTATCAGCTACCAGCCACACCCGGCGCCCGTCTTTCGTGCATTGCTTTTTGTCTCGCTTTACCTCTCGCCTTGCTTCCGTTTCATTGTGTAGCTTTTTTCTTTCGCTCCTCACTCTGACTCTTTTTCTTTCTCCAGTGCCATTATTCTCGGGATCTGGCAAACATTGCTCTGCCTCTTCTTCATTTTCTTCACTTCTGTCATGGCCCGGCGCGCAGCCTGTCGATGAGGGACCTGTTTTTTCTCAGCAACAGATGGCTCGCCCACTGCTCGAACCGCGCCCCGGTAGGATCAACAAAATAGCCTTCTGGGCTTTTGCTGCCAACCTCGATCCGGAGACCGTGGCCAGGTTCAGAAGTCAGATATTAAAACCTGCTGCTCCGGCTGGAGCTGGTCAGGATTCTGGTGCAGGGGCCACAGCGAGCGCCGTAAGTGCTTCTCCCGCTTCAACCTCGCCTTATGTCTCGCTCCAGCCTTTCTTCTCGGGTGTACTTGACTCATCAGACCGCGAGGCACTAACTGCCGAAATAAAATCAAAATTCTCGCTCCAGCTGGTTCAGCTGTTGCGGCAGGGGACCTTTGTCCTGACCTGGGAATCAGCTGCAGCTGCCGCTGCCGCCTCCGCTGCTAGCGGCGCTGCCTATCCCGATGAAGCCGGGGCTCAGGCGCAGGCTCAATCGCAGCCTCAAAGTAAGGCTAAATCTAAACCGGCTCAGCAGCCTCAGAAAAAGCCAACGGTAACCGCCAGGCGCATGACGCTTCCCCATGTTGAGCCTCCACTGGTGGGCTTTTTTTATGATGAAAGCGAGACGTTTTCTCGGCCCCAAGCCAGCTTTTTTACCTATGGTGGACAGAAGCATCGTGTCTGGCTGTCTTTGCCCTCGGCTGATACACCTCCAGGCCATGAGATTATTCTGTGGGTTTACCAGAGCCCATATCAGCCCGAGCTCGAACCTTTATTTGATGAGAAAAAACCTGAAGATTGTGAATTTACAGGCAAAATCGAGCTGCCTTCAGAAGGTTCCTATCTGGTGGCCCTGATCGGAGCGGACGACGCTGCTTATTTTCTGTGCTTCAGGGCACTGGCTGTCGGCCAGGATTATGACCTGTCTTCACTCACGCCGGTGCTTCTCTCCAGGGCTGAACCAGGTTATCCCATGGCGGCAAAGACAAAAAGGGTAACAGGCAGGGTGAAGCTCCAGTCGAAGACCGGTCTGGACGGTCGTGTCGACCGGATAAGAATTCTGGAGTCAGTTGATCCTATTCTGACCAGAGCTGTTGTCGAGGCTGTCAGCCAGTGGGTTTATTCTCTGCCGGAGTTTGAGGGCAGAAAAATAAGTTATGTTTTCTCGGTGACCGTGGATTATAAGATCAGCCCCCCAACATTCTATAGATGGTGAAATGACGGTGACGGAACACTCCGTCCCTCTTTTTCACCTACCATCAATTTCTAAGTGCTTGGAAGCCAATAACTTACAAAAAGGGGACAGAGTATTACGTCACCATTTTTATCACCATACAAAAAGGGGACGGAGTATTACGTCACCATTTTCAGGAAATATAGTTTGCGGCCCCGGAATTTGATAAACTCGGGGTGCTTAAAACTTAAAGCTTAAAATAAGAGGTAAAGCAACATGAAGAAAAAATGCTCTGGCTTTATTTCGGCCCAGGCCGGCCGTCCTTTCTTATTGGCTATTTTTATTATGGTCACACTGGGCTTAACCCTGGCCCTGACTTTTGCTGATTCTCTTTTTATTTCGTCCACTTCCGCTTACCCACTTACCCCCAGCTCATCTTCTTCAGTTATTCCTTCCGCTGCGGCAGATCCCGATTCCGCTCCTGCTCCCTCCTCGCCCTATTCCCCGGAAGAGTTTGTGCGGCGCCGTCTCGCCCTGATGGATTTAGTGGCCAGCTCAAATCTCAGCGCCACTGCTAACCCGGCTGCCAGCACCGGCTCCACCCCAGGCTCAACCGCCAGCCCAACTACCACTCCAACCACGCCAGTCCCGGCCGCCACCGCCTCGGGCACCACTTCCACCGCCTTCTCTACCGCTGCTCGCGGCTCAACTCAGGGCTCAACCTCAACCACCGGCACGGCTTCTGCCGCAACTCCTGCCACCCCAACCACCGTCGCCGCTCCTGCTCCCACCCCCACCCCCGCCGCCAACTCCCTGATCATTCTCTTCGCCGCTCCCAGCCACACCAACCCCGCCGGCCACTTCCGCCAGGACAATGATTTCTATTATTTCACCGGCTGCGAGGACGCCGATGCCGTCCTCGTCATGATGCCCGCTTCCAAAGACGCCATGCTCTTCATTCCCGAAAAGTCAGCCGGCGAAAAAAGCTTCGAAGGTCCTAACAGCCTCGACGACCCAACCGCCAAAGAGCGCCTCCAGGTCAGGTCGATTATGCCCCTCAGCTCCTTTGATGAATTCCTGGCCCGCCTTGCCTCTCGTCCTCAACCTGTCCTTTACCTGAGGCTTTCCCCGGCCGATACGGTCAGTGATGCCCGCTATGAAGCAGCTCTTTTCCAGGCCCGTCGCGCCCGCAATCCCTACAATGCCGAGCTCAGCCTTGACCAGTTCCGCGCCGATCGCCTCCGCCGCCTTTATCCCTCCGCCCGCTTCGAAGACGTAACTCCGCTCATTGATTCACTCCGCATGATAAAAAGCCCCGAGGAAATTGCCGTCCTCCGTCGCAACGGTCAGATTTCAGCCGAAGCTGTCAAACGGGCAATGCTGGCCACCCGCCCCTCTGCCTACGAATATGAGCTCGAAGCCGCTGCCATGGAGGTTCTCCTCCGTAACGGCTGCCGCGGCCCGGCCTTTGCTCCGATTATCGGTTCCGGCCCCAACACCTGCATCATGCATTATGAGCGAAATAACCGCCAGATGCAGGCTGGTGAGCTCGTCCTGATGGATTTTGGCGGCGACCTGAATTATCTCACTATGGACATTACCCGCACCTGGCCCGTCTCGGGCAAATTTACCGCCGAGCAGAAGAAAATCTACCGCACCGTTCTCGAGGTGCAAAAAGCCTGCATCGAGGCCTTTAAACCTGGCGTTACCTCCAAAGACGTTAACGACTATGTCGCCCGCCGCCTTAAGGAGAAAGGTATCGACCCGATGGGCTTGCGCGGCGGCCTCGGACATCTGGTCGGTATGTGTGTCCACGATGTCCAAACCGGTCCTGGCCCGTTCGTCCTCAAGGAAGGCATGGTCATGGCCATTGAGCCGGCTCTCTATTTCCCCGACAAAAACATCGGCATCCGCATCGAAGATACCGTTCTCATCACCAAAGATGGCTGCGAGGTTCTGACGGCCGGCGTCCCGAAAGAAATCGAAGAAATCGAAGCCTTAAAAAAGGGGACGTGATACTCTGTCCCTCTTTATATAAAATGGGGACAACTATGTGCGCCCCTGTCAAGAGTATCATAATCTATATTTCCTAATTATTTTGTTGATTATTCTGCTGTCTGTGGTCATGTGGGTACCTGGACACATAGACTGGAAAACTTAAGAAAGTGAAGATAGTGAAGAAAGTGAAAATAGTAGAATCGGATCTCAAGCCGACAGGATTAATAGCCTGGCTGAATCTAAGAATCTATGGCAAGAAATAGATTTTTTTGTGGAGAGTTTTATAACTAATTGATAATAAATAAAATCGGCTGGCCCGACCCCATTTCTAAAACGGTGACAGAACACTCCGTCCCCACATATCTACTTGACTTTGTATCTCGAATTGTTATAAAAGAACTAAAATTATAAATTTTTAATTTTTTAATATTGAAGGAACCTGGCGGAGCGGTGGTTCAAAAAGGTCATCAGAGGTTGGAGAACCTGAAGATATATAATTCCTGCTATTCTGATAGGGAATCTTTGCCTTCCCCTCTGCCTTCTGATCCCTCTCGCGCCGGCCGCTGTCCCAGGCACACCCATCAGCCCAAACCAACACGCCCGCCCGGGCATACCCCCCAACCCATATATACTCCCCAGCCCATGCCTACCGGCCAGCCCGAGCCCACCCGCCAGCCAGATCACACTGCCCGTCGCAAGCATACCCGCCGGCTCTCGCCCCCGAGCTCTCTCAGTCAGACCCGGCCACCCAAGCCCGCCCGCCAGCCCCGCAGCCTGTCTTCCCCCCACTCCCTCTTCGCCCTTGCTTTTTCCTCGCTCGCGCTCTTCCTGACCCTCGCCTTTGTCGCCCTCCCGCTGCCACTCTCCGCCCAGCTCGGGCCCCATCTTCTCTTCCGGACGCTCTCGATCGAGCAAGGGCTCTCCCAGAATTCCGTCCTGTCCATCGCCCGCGACCGCTTTGGCTTTCTGTGGTTTGGCACCGAATCCGGCCTCAACAAATTCGATGGTTATCACTTTACTGTCTATCTACCGGTTGAAGGCGACCCGGCCTCGCTCAGCAATTCCTGGATTAACGCCCTCCTCACCGATCGCAGCGGCAACCTGTGGATCGGCACGGAAAATGGCCTCAACCTCTACGTCTATTCAACCGACAGCTTTATCCGCTATTTCCACGATCCTTCTGACCCCAACTCCCTGACCAGCTCCCGCATCTTCGCCCTCTATGAGGACAGCTCCGGTCGCCTCTGGATCGGCACTGACGATGGCCTTAATCTTTTCGACCGCGCCTCCAACCGCTTTACCCGCTACCAGTACAACCCTTCCGACCCGACCAGCCTGAGCTACAACCAGATCCGCGCCATCACTGAGGACAGCCGCGGCTTCATCTGGGTCGGCACCGTCGGCGGCGGCCTTAATCGCCTTGACCCCTCCACCGGCCGCTTCACCCGCATCCGCCGCGATCCAACCGCCACACCCGGTCGCACCCTGCCCGATGACTATATCCTGTCGCTTCTTATTACCTCTGGATCGCCCGCCACCCAGCGACCCGCCACCCGGCCATCTTCCGCCCACCCGTCCGCCCCGGATTCATCAAACATCGCCAGTCTTCGCCCAACCCACGAAACTCTCTGGATTGGCACGATTTACTCTGGCCTGGTGGCCTACGACCTGACCACCGGCGAATTTACTTCTTATCGCCACGATCCGAGCGACCCTACCTCGATCAGCGATAATACTGTCAATTGCCTGGTCCTTGATCCCGGCGGCCTGGCTGGAGCCACATTTTCCGCTGGTGGCACGAGAGAGAGCACTCAAGCCGACTCATTCGCGCTGCCCGCTAGGCCTTCTTCCGCCTCTTCTTCTGCTGCTTCTGACTCATCTTCCGTCCGCACCTCCCACCCCGCCGCTCGCCACGCCGAAGGTGACCGTGGCGCTACGAGCGCAGCCTCACCCGTCCCGACGAGCGGCACGCCTGACATTTCCGACCAGGCTTTTTCAAGTGATATGTTCGGTATCGCTGACGCAGCAACCATGGCAGCAACCATGGGTGCCTCGACCTCCGGCCCCTCGCTCGCGAGCCCCGTACCATCCGGCCCCTTAGCCTCCGGAACCGCTGCCTCTGGCGCTGCCTCATCCGACGCCTCAGCCACTGCCCCTTCTTCTACCTCTTTCTCCCCCTCTACTTCCTCTCCCTCCGCCTCCCCTTCCGCCCCCGCTCCTCCTCTTTCTATCTGGGTCGGCACCAACGCTGGCGGTCTCTGTCAGTTCATCCCTTCTCGCAACGCTTTTGTCTCCTACCGCCACCTGACCCACGATCCTCTCTCCCTGGCCGACAACCGCGTCGTCTCGCTCTACCTCGCTCCCGAGCGCATCCTGTGGGTCGGCACCTACCGCGGCATCAGTCAGCTCAATCTTCACCGCCAGAATTTCATGCGTTTTCTCTCCGACCCGTTCAACCCGGCCAGCCTCTCCCATCCGGAGGTTCGCAGCTTTTATGAAACCGACTCGGGCCTCCTTTACGTTGGAACCGACGGCGCCGGGCTCGACGTTTTCGACCAGAACCGTCTCCGCATCAAAAATTATCGCCATGACCCGGCCAACCACACCACCCTCAGCAGCGACCGCGTCTTCTGCCTGGCCGGCGACCGCCAGGGCTTCATCTGGGTCGGCACCATCGGTGGCGGCCTCAACCGCCTCAACCCGGCCACCTCGACCTTCACCCGCTACCGCCACAACCCGCAGGACCCGACCTCTCTCCCCGATAATCTGATCCGCAGTCTGCTCATTGACAGCCGCGACCGTCTCTGGGTAGGCGGCAACGGCGGCGGGCTGGCTCTCTATGATTCTTCGACAGGCCGTTTTTTGCGCCCCCGCCTGACCAAATTTGTTCACCTCAATCGTGGCGAAACCCCGCCAAACTACGGAATTAAACTAAATGAAATAAAAAATAATAACGACATCACAATCACGCCTGCAGCGACAGGCCAATCAAACACTTTTGAGGAAACATCGGACTCTCGGCGCCCAGCCGGTCCCTCCGCCCATACCTTTTCTACTTCTTCTTCTCCTACCTCTTCTTCCCCCTCAGCCATGCCTTCTCGACTCTCGATGATCCCGCAACATCAGCTCTCGCTGTCCTCACAACACCACGATCAGCCCTCGATGCGGCGATCTTTGACCTTAGCCCGCACAGCTTTCGCCGCCGAGGTACTTGCTCCAGCTTCTTTCTCCCACCCGACCGGCCAGATTTTGCCCACTTCACCCGCCCCTGCCCGCACTCCTGCTTCCCCCGCCACCTCCACCTCTACCGACACCTCCACCTCTGCCCCCACCTCCTCCGCTCCCTCGCCTGATTTAGCCGACCTATCTCCTGATATTCCCTCCGCCCTCTCTCTCACTTCCAACCCACTTCTCTCCGGCCGCATTTTCTCCATGGCCGAAGACCGCACCCGCCCCGACCAGCCCCTGCTCTGGATTGCCAGCTTCGGCGATGGCCTGATTGGCTACGACCCCTCGACCGGCGAAGCCTTCCAGCTCAGCCACGACCCGCTCGATCCCCATTCCCTCAGCAATAATTTCGTCATCAGCCTGCTCGTCGATCATCGCGGCTATGTCTGGGTTGGCACCAACGGCGGTGGCCTCTGTTGCCTCGACCCCTCCACCTTCACCTTTACCCGCTACAGCGAAGCCAACGGCCTCCCTTCCTCTGTCTATTATGGCCTCCTCGAAGATGATGATGGCTATATCTGGCTGAGTTCAAACCGTGGCCTGTCCCGCCTCGACCCACGCACCAACCAGATTAAAAACTTCGACACAACTGATGGTCTGCAGAGCTATGAATTTAACGGCAATGCCTGTTTCAAGGGCCGCCAGGGCTATCTCTACTTTGGCGGCATCAACGGTTTTAACGCCTTTAATCCGCACGAGATAAAAGCCTCTACCTATCTCCCACCCGTCGTTATCACCAATTTTCTGATTTCCAACATCCCGGTTCGCCCCGGCCACGCCCTCAGTCCTGGCGGGCGCCCTATCCTCGAGCGCTCGATCACCGAGACCCAGTTTCTGGAGCTAAACTGGCAGCATCGGGTGATAGCCTTCGAATTTGCCGCCCTGGATTACACTTCGCCCGAAAAGAATCAGTATGCCTATATCCTTGAGGGTTTTGACCGCGACTGGAACTATGTCGGGACGAGGCGCTTTGCTTCCTACAGCAACCTGCCCCCCGGCCGTTACACCTTCCGCGTCAAAGCCTCCAATAGCGACGGTCTCTGGAACGAAGCTGGCACCTCGCTCTCGATCCGCATCGTCCCGCCTTTCTGGCGGACCTGGTGGTTCTATGGACTCTGCGTTCTGGCGCTTCTCGGGGCGGTTTATGGATTTGTGCGCTATCGGCTCGGTCAGGCCCGCCACCGCCAGCGCGAGCTCGAACGACTCGTTGCCCAGCGCACCGAAGAGCTGCGTCTGGCCAATGAAAAGCTCCAGCTTCTGGCCACAACCGATGAGCTCACCGGCCTGGCCAATTACCGCAAGCTGCGCGATTTTCTTGAATATGAATGGCGTCGTGCCCGCCGCACCCGAAAGCCTGTCTCACTCATCATCTGCGACCTCGACAATTTTAAATACTTTAACGATACTTATGGACATCAGGCCGGCGACGAATGCCTGAAGAAAATGGCCCTCGAGATGGTCCGTTGCTGCCAGCGCTCATCCGACCTGGCCTGCCGTTACGGTGGCGATGAGTTTGCGGTCGTCCTGCCCGAGACTGATGCGGCCGGTGCCTTGGTTGTGGCGGAAAGAATAAGAGAGGCCATAGCCCGCCTCGATTTTTCCGACCTCGACCTCAAAAAGATAAATGTTCCAGGTGCGGGTGCTGGTGGGGGCGACGTGGGAACGGGAGAAGACGGTGGTGCTCGTGGTCAGGGCCAGAGTCTCGGCCCCGGCCAGCCTGCCTCCTCCATCCGACCGACGATCACTGCTTGCCTGGGCGTTGCTACCATGAATCCGGCTGAAGGCGGCGACACTAACGAGCTGGTCGCCCGGGCCGACGAGGCTCTCTACCGCGCCAAAAGCTCCGGGAAAAATCGCAGCCTATTCTAGCTGATAGAAAATCTCGAAATAATTTAAAAAATTTTACATTCTGATCTTGACAAAAAATCGCTATTTTTGTAAATAAAAATTGAGCTCCATTTTAAGGGCAGTAAAGAAGAGAATAAGTAGAGACAAGGGAATAAAAAATAAAAAAAATGTTCGGGTGAACCTCAATCACGCCGCTGGATGGAGCTAAGGGACCAAAATCATGGTTATGTAAATGTCTGGACTATTTCAGTCAGTTAGCCAATACTATCTTTAACAGGGCAAAAATTTTAGCTGATAACAGGCTGGCTATCTGCTTTCGGGCCAGCGGTTGTTGGCAGTAGCGATAAATTTAAATTAATGCGCTATTCAGAGCGCGGTCTCTTCAAAAGCGGCCTTGAGCCTGCACCGGCGGTAGCCTGTTTTTCGACTTTCACCCATCGCATTGATAATAAATAAGATAAGCAAAAAGGCAATAAATCAAAACAAAAAGCTGAAAATCAGCCCTCGGGTGGGGCAAATGAAGGGAGATAAAATTTCATGACACTCAAATCAGACTTACCGGTCGGATCAAAGCGGGCCATGGGGTGGTTGCCGGATCATCCTGATTTTCGCGACTACTGCGAAACTCACCCCGAGATCAGGAAAATCCTGGAAGAAGGTGAGAAGGCAGGCCGGCTGAGGCGCGGTCGGCGTGGCGAAGGGCTTCCGGCTGTGCCTTTCAGTCAGTCATTTGCTGAGTCGGAACTTCCCCCGGCAGTTGATCTCTGCGATTACTGCTCGCCGGTTGAAGACCAGGCGAATCTTGGCTCGTGCACCGCTCATGCCGGCGTTGGCCTCATCGAATATTATGAGCGGCGGGCTTTCGGGCGTCATACCGATGCCTCGCGCCTTTTCCTCTACAAGGTGACGCGCAATCTGATGAAGGTTAAGGGCGATAGCGGTGCTTATCTCCGCACCACCATGGGAGCGATGGTTCTGTTTGGCGTGCCTCCGGAATCCTACTGGCCCTACACCGATAAGGAAGAGTCGTTTGACCGCGAGCCATCGGCTTTCTGCTATGCTTTTGCCCAGAACTACCAGGCGATAAAATATTTCCGCCACGACCCGGCCGGCTCAAAACCGACGGATGTTCTCCACAGCCTGAAAGCTTACCTGGCCAAGGGCATGCCGTTTATCTTTGGTTTTTCGGTATATAACTCGATTGAGCAGGCCGAGGAGACCGGCTTCATTCCGTTTCCATCTCCACGCGAGCGGATGGAGGGCGGGCATGCGGTGATGGCTGTCGGCTATGACGACAAGCTCGAGATTACCAACAACTTCAGCCATGAGAAGACCAGAGGTGCGCTGCTTATCCGCAACTCCTGGGGGACAGGCTGGGGAGACCACGGCTACGGCTGGTTGCCCTATGAATATGTGCTGCGTGGCCTGGCCGAAGACTTCTGGAGCATCTTGAAGAAGGAGTGGGTGGATACGAGCGCCTTTGCGGAATAAAAAAGCTGATTTCAAGCTTAACATTTGAATAAGCAGAAAAGGGTTTAACTAATGGCACAAAATAGAATAAATCTCGTCGTCGTCGGCGCCGGGTATGTCGGCCTTACTACAGGCATTACTTTCGCTTATCTGGGTCATAAAGTATCAATTATAGAAAATGATAAAGCGAAGTTAGATTTGCTGAAGGAGTTTAAACCACCATTTTATGAGCCGTATCTTTCTGATTTAATGAAACTCGCGAAAGATAACCTATATTTCAGTGATAAGCTACAAGAAGTTATTAATGATTCACAAATAATTATGATTGCGGTAGGAACCCCATGTAAGGAAAATGGACAGGTCGATAATCGGTTTATAGATGAAGTTGCGTCGGATATAGGGCACGTTTTAAACCCTTCTGGCAGACACGTGATCGTCATAAAATCGACAGTTCCAGTTGGCACAAACAGGAGGGTTTCTTATATCATAAATAAGGAACTTGAAAAGCGAAAAATCGAAGGGAAGGACACTATTATTTTTGCTTCTAACCCAGAATTCTTAAGGGAGGGTCATGCTATCGAGGATATGCTCTACCCTGATCGAGTGGTCTTGGGAGTCACTAAACCCGAAGATTGCGAATGGTTAAGGTATCTTTACCAAGATATTTTGGAACAATCTTTTTCAGCTCCACACTTTTTGCCTCGCCCTGAACCGATTAAGCTCCCACCTTTAATAATAACAGACCCAACGAGTGCTGAACTGATAAAATATGCTGCAAACGCTTTTCTTGCTATGAAAGTTAGTTTCATTAACGAAATAGCATGCTTTTGCGAGCTTATCGGGGCGAACATCAACGATCTTGCAGACGGTATCGGTGCTGATCATAGGATAGGCAGGGACTTTTTAGAAGCAGGAATCGGATGGGGAGGAAGTTGCTTTCCAAAAGATACTGCAGCTCTTGTTGCAATGGGAAAGGAGCTAGGCTATCAGATGAGATTAATTGAAGCGACGAGAGAGGTTAATTATAACCAAAGGAAGTATTTTGTCGATAAAATACAGAAAGCCTTGAAGGGAGTCAGGGGAAAAGTAATCGGGCTTCTGGGGCTCGCCTTTAAACCGGGAACGGACGATATGCGTGAATCTCCATCGATAGACATTATAAAATTATTATTAGAACGCGAAGCTCAAGTAAGAGTACATGATCCGCTAATTACAAGAAATCCACCTGATTCACTATTGAGTCTAGGAGTTGAAATATTCGATGACCCATACCGAATGGCGGTGGGAGGGGATGCTATTTTATTGGCGACAGCATGGCCCGAATATAAGAGCTTAGACTATAAGCGTCTATTTGATAACATGAGGGGAAACGTCTTTATGGATGGAAGGAATATTTTGGACCGAGCCGAAATGAAGGATATTGGATTTGATTATATAGGAATAGGCATATAGTAAAACTTGATGATAGAAAAGATAAAAAAAGTATCCATTTACGCAGGTCTTACGCTAATTATCTTCCAGAAGGCACATATCTTCCTAGAAGTGTAAAAACTAGGGACACGAGAGTATGTCTCCCTTTTTCGTTCAATGCATAAAGGTTTAATTACCGGAATTGCTGGTCAGGTGCAAGGACTCAAACAGGTAATTGCCTGGCCCTTCCCTCACAGCAATCCATGTCGATGCGAACAGTTTTTCTGCTCCAATTGGGCCAGGCAAATCGCCGCCATAGAAGCCGGCAAAGCGCCGCCCGCAATTAAGGTCAGAAACCTTGAGATTGTCAACCGACTATTGTGATGTTCGCGACTTCGCTGAATCTTTCATAAGCAGACTGAGCGATCGAGGGTCTGGCGGTAGCCGCCTGGCGATTACGTTATCATCGGAATAATTGGAATATACAAATACTTCCGGTCTATCCTAAAAAAAGAAAAGGTCAGATTTTTGATTTTGGAGTAATCTAAAATGCAAGTGGCTAACGATAATAAATATGAACACCTGAATGCCTATGATCGAATCATAGTAACAGGCTGTGCAGGTTTTATTGGCTGGAAGGTTTCTGAACTGTTGCTTGATTTGGGCAAGGAAGTAATAGGTGTAGATAATATAAATGATGCCTATGATGTACGCTTAAAAGTATGGCGTCTTAACCAGCTTCTTCCAAAGGATAAATTCAAGTTTTATAAGTTGGACGTTTCCAATAAAGATCAGATATTTGGTTTTTTCCATCAAATACAGGCAAATGAAAATGATGCTATTATTAATCTTGCTGCTCGAGCCGGCGTCCGTCAATCATTAGAAAATCCCTGGATATATTATGAAACCAACGTATTAGGCACCTTAAATCTACTAGAATGCTGTAAGAACCATAAGATAAATAAATTCGTGCTTGCTTCAACCTCAAGCTTATATGGCAATCACAATGAAGTTCCCTTTAGTGAAGATGACGACACTAATAGGCCTTTATCGCAATATGCAGTCTCCAAAAAAGCCGCCGAGGCTCTTTGCTTTAGCTATCATTATCTTTACGGAATAGATATCACAATTTTTCGCTATTTCACAGTTTATGGCCCCGCTGGACGTCCAGATATGAGCATCTTCAGATTCATCAAATGGATATTAGAAGACCAGCCATTAATAATCTACGGTGACGGCAGGCAATCGAGGGATTTTACTTATGTTGATGATATAGCTAGGGGAACGATCCTTGGCCTTAAGAATATTGGTTGTGAAATTATAAATTTAGGTTCTGATTGCCCAAATTCTTTGATGGAAATTATAAAGATGATTGAAGAGAGTACAAATAAGAGAGCAGCCATAAAATATGAGCCTTTTCATAAAGCAGACGTAGAAAAAACCTGGGCAAAAATAAAAAAGGCGCAATCCATGTTAGGTTGGAAACCAGAGCAGAACATTTCAGCAGGATTGAAAGATTCGATAAGTTGGGCACTTAAAAACCGAACGCTCATAAAGGCAATCACAGTTGTCGAAAATAAGGTTTAGAAAAACTCCGACCTCGGTAAAATAAGATGTGAATCAAATTTACCTTTTAGACAAGCGCATTCTCTGCGGGAGATCTGTAAGGGTCTGGCCAGTTGTTTTGGCAAGCTATGGCACTTAGGGATTAGCCGTGGTCCGAAGTGATCTCCCCTGGCCTATGTGCCAATGAGCACCGTTCCTGGAAGCTATTCGAGAAGGCCTCTTTTGGGTTGTTGAGCCGCTGCAAGGGGGAGTTTGTAGGCAAAAGAAAGTTTCGGTTTAAGAACAAGCTGTTGAGTTTTGATGCGACGGTCATCGAGTTATGTGCCAGTCTTTTTGACTGGGCGAAGTTTCGCCAGACCTAAGGGGTAGTAAAACTGCATTTGCTCCTGGGTCATGAAGGCTATCTTCCTCAGTATGCCCATATCACTGAGGACAGGAGTCATGAGGTCAACATCCTGAGCAAGCTTGCTTTTTCCCGGGGAGCGGCAGAATATAAGCTTTTTGGCGACTGGACCGAAGACGGGGTGTATTTTGTGACCCGGCTGAAAGAGAAGACCAGCTACCGGGTGGTCAAGCGGCTTTGGATGCCGGGGAATCACCACATCCTGAAAGACCAGATTATTCGATTCACGGGTTTTTATGCTCAGAGAGACTGTCCTTATCAGCTGAGGAGGATCGAGGTTTGGGATAGAGAAAAAAAAGAACTGATCATCCTTTTGTCCAATCATCTGGAGTTTGGAGCCACCACCATCTCGGCCATTTACAAGGACAGATGGCAGATCGAGATATTTTTTAAGATTCTCAAACAGAACCTGCGGGTGAAGGCTTTTGTCGGCACCTCGGCCAATGCTCTCAAGATCCTGAGTTGGACAACAGTGATTGCTATCCTGCTTTTGAAGTATATTAAGGTCCACTCCCAGTTCAACTGGTCCTTGAGCAATCTGGAGGCATTTCTGAGGCTGAATCCCTTCATTTACAGAGATTTATGGTAATGGATCGTCTGGCCAACTGAGCGGCCATCTCTATTGCAGGAAGCTGAGCAGTTAACCTTGAGTTTTGTTCAATTGGACAGCAGATGAATAGAAAACCTGACAACCTGGTTTTGAACATGGGGAAAATCTTGCCCAACTCCCCTGTAAAAATAGAGGATAACCTATGATTTCAATTCGTTTTGGACAGCAGTGGTTCACTATATTGATAAAACTGAACCTTCATTTGTTCAAGCAGCAAAAACGGCCTGGCTTGAAGACAACATTCTATACTGACCCCCTGAGGAGGTGAACACCTCAAAGAGATAGAGTTTATACTGAGTAAGGAGGTGTCAGGATAAAGCTATGGAAATGGAGTTAGGAGGAGAAGATGGCCATAGTGCTGGAGGGATTAAGGGGTCAGAAGTCGGTAGCTGAGATCTGCCGGGAGCATCAGATAAGCCAGGCGTTGTATTATCGGTGGCGGGACAGGTTTTTGGAGGCTGGACAGAAGGGGTTAAGCAATGGGGGCGGTGAGGATGAGAAGGCATTGCAAGCTCAGATAGAGAAGCTGGAAAAAATCATTGGACGCCAGACGATTGCCATTGAGGCATTAAAAAAAGACTCAAGAGTCAATCTCAGGGAGGCAGTGAAGCTGATGAGGGGGAAAGGGATGAGCCTGAAGTCGGCCTGTGTGGTTCTCGGGATAAGCCGTAGCGGGCAATATCGGAAGGTGAGCAAAGGGCAGACCCCGGATAGGGATGAGGTTTTGGTGGAGCGGCTCAACTTAAGACTATAACCGGCTCTATGTCTACTCGGCTCTGGGGTATCTAAGTCCTGAAGAGTTTGCTCAGCAGTGGGTTCAATCCCAGGAAGCTGCGCCGGAAGGAGCTCAGATATGAACTGGGCCGAGACTACAACTTCTTGTAAGTCAAACGAGATGGATTATTCTTTTGAAAAGAGCTCTATCTCTCATTGCGAGAAAAAGTGTCTTGCTTTTCGGGGCGCAGTACAGCATGCATGTTATCGAAATTGGCATTGGGCCTTATACCCCAATCTTCTCAGAATTGGTGGGACCAAGCAGCAAAAGTATACGCCTTTGAACCGCATCCAGAGATATTTCAACTGCTCAAACAATATCTAAAGCCGGGCGAATATCATTGCTTTGCAGAAGGCGGTCTCCAATTCGAATCGCGAGGCTGAGTTTTTTCTATCCAAAAGGTCAAAAAATCACTCTTTCTGTGATCCTGCTGAGTTTGTTGTAAGATCTATCAGGTTAGAGACTATATACCTCAATCATTTTTTGAGCGATAAAACGGTGCATTCCATTGAGATGGATGCAGAAGGTGCAGAGCCGTTCCTGATTGAAGGAATGATTGATTGGATTTCTCGTGCTAAGGAAATTCTAATCGTTACGGCATTCAATCCATCGGCATCGTGTCTAAATGGACATGCTCTGGAGAAGTTCCTTAACACCCAATATGATAAATTCGAAGTTGTACATCTAATTGATGAACTAAGCAGCGGCTTGACCATCCCAAGTGGAACCTCTCTTGCAGCGAAAATTTCCGAGTGGTATGCGGTTAATCTACTCTGTAGAAAGGGGGTAAACCTATGAAAGTCCTGCTCGTTGGGCGACCTCAGCTTGCAATACGAGGAGGAGGAGACAAGGTTGTTATTTTAAAAACCCAGGAATATCTTAGGAAGTTAGGTAATGATGCTCGGGTTACATATGACATTAGCCCAGACTATCGGGGCTTCGACATTGCACACTTGTTTACTCTTTCTACATGGCATGCTGCTAAAAAAGCACGTGAGTATGGCATTCCTTATGTGCTTTCCACCATATACTGGGATCCTAGTGAGGCAGAAGCCTGGGTTTTAAGTCAGAAAAGCGCTTCCCTAAAGCTGCTCAGGCGGATTCTAAGCATAAATGATAGCCTGTGGAATCTGGTTAGCCTGCTGCGGAGTGCGCGGAGACTGTCGGGGGCGAATTTATCAGGCGTTCGGAAAGCTTGGCAGGTCAGTTGGTCAAACTATCAAATTAAAAAGGAAGAATTTCTACGAAGCCGACAAGTTTTGGAATGGGCTTCTTATTTAACACCAAGTTCTGGGATCGAGATGAAGCACGTCGAGCATAAATTTGGTGGTTCTTACCCATATACAGTAGTTCCCCATGGAGTTGAGTCATGGTTCGCTGAAGGGAACGATGAAGAGTTTATAAAACGGCACAAGATGAAGGACTTCGTCTTATGTGTTTCGGCTACCTTTGGATACCGAAAAAACCAATTGTCTTTAATAAGGGCACTTAAGGGAACTGGGTTACCCTTGGTTATTATTGCAGGAGCATATTCAAGAGCCGAGCGAAGATATTACAAAAAATGTCGACGCGAGGCAGATTCTTCGGTCAAATTTGTGCCCCCGATACCTCGAGAAGAGCTTCCCTCAGCCTATAAGGCAGCGCAGGTATTCGCATTGCCAAGCCTATTTGAGACTCCTGGCCTTGTATGTCTTGAAGCTTCAGCAGCTGGTTGCAATGTGGTTGGAACAGCTGTAGGTTCAGCTAAAGAGTATTTAGGGCAGTTTGGCTGGTATTGTAATCCCTATGATGTAACCTCCATAAAACAGGCAGTTTTAGAAGCCTATAATAGTCCGAAAAGGAAAGAAACACAAGAATATGTTTTGAAAAACTTCACCTGGGAGCGAGCAGCGAAGCTCACACTCGAAGTTTATCATAAGGTCCTTAATGGAATGTCTGAGAAATACGATGTTCGCGCAGATTGATTTTTTCTTACTAGGGCTATTGGGAGCAGGCATTTTTCTACTCATCTTAGCTAGACTCGAGTGGGGAGTATTGTTATTGGCTGTTGTAACTGTAACCAATGTCCTTTGGGAGAGGTTGTTTCCTTTTGAGGCAGATACTGTAATAGGAGCTATAGTTTTAATAGCATTTCTCGCTAACCTTGCCTTCCGCAAAAAAAAATGGAAGCGTTCGGCTCTGGATGTACCCGTATTGATTCTAATCTTAGCAGGGCTCACTAGTTTAGCAGTGCAAGGGTTCACGGCCTCACAATATTTTAACGAAACTGCCACTCAGTTAGTCTCTTTGGCCACAATTATGGGTATGAGTCTCTTAATCGTTCAGATTTTGGACAACCCTAAGGCAATCCAGCGAATACTGAAGGTGCTTACCATAACAGCATTGCTTACATCGCTACCGACAATGGTTGCGATGTTTCTCGGCGTCTCTTCTATTCAGATCGGAAGATTGGAATTGACCTTGTTTGGCCGCTGGGGGGGGGTTGGGGCCCGTTTAGGGGGCATCTATGAACAGCCCAATGTTTTTGCCACGCTACCGGTTTTGAATCTCTCCATAGGAATTGCTTTTGCAATGAATAGCAAAAGCAAAGTAAGGCGAGCCTTCTGGATTGGAGTATCCATTGTATGTATTACAAGTTTACTGATGTCGCAATCCCGGTCTGCTATCTTAGGAGCTCTTTTGGGGCTTTTCATCATGGCTCTTATCGTCAGGAAAAGGCATATGCTTTTTAGATACCTTGGCGCGAGTGTTCTAATGGCTCTTGTTACATTTGTAGTTTTAGAAAAAGGTGGAATATTGGAGTCGGTCTTAGAGCGTTTAAGCTGGTATTATTATATGTCTCAGCAAGCGGCCGGAACAGAACCGAGCCGGCCTGAGATCTGGCGTGAAGCTTTTATCCTCGCGGTTCATAATCCCTTTGGTTATGGAGCGGAAACCAAATATCTTCTGGGGGGCGCTTTTGGCCTTGCAATGAAAAGTGGGCACAATGTGTTTATAGACTATCTCGTTAGCCTGGGATGGTTGGGATTCATGGGTATTTTGGTACTTGTTGCTAACCCCCTGCATGGTTTATGGAAGTTCATCCATAATAACGATGATAGGGAATGGCAAGTGTTGGGTGCGGGGCTACTTGCTGGTTTGCTTGGTCTGTGGATCCATAATCTTTTCCACTCAATGATTCATTGGATGGCCATTTGGATCTACTTCGCCTGCGTGGCTGCTACAATCCAACTGGGTTATAATGTTCCTAAGAAAGCAACACCATTATGAACCAGCTGAAATTGCTATTAATCGGGGCGACGGTTTTGCAGCTTGACAATGCTGGGAGGCTAACTGCCAAGCGGTTGGTGGTCGATTATATCCAAGAGTTCGCCCAATGGTTCGATAAGGTCGTATGGGTTACTTCTTTTGTCGAGGAGAAAGCTCATACCCAGGCAGTGATTGATAGAAATAAGGTCACACCGTGCATCGTCAAAGCTAAAGCAAGAGGATGGCTTTTTGATTATCTTACATTGCAGCGTCTCATTGATCGACAGACGGTAATCTTTCTGCATTTACCAAATGTCTGGCTTGCTCCTATTGTGTTGGCTTTGCGTAGGAGAGTCAAAGGACTTTTTGTATATGTGAGCAATGATTACGTCCAGCATAGTGAGATCTCTCGTCAGACCCGGGGCTGGCTTTACAGCCGATTGTACAGGCTTGCGCACGAGTTGCCGATTAGCTTTGCGGATGGGGTAGTTGTTCGAGGCAGGCTTAACTTCGAGCGAGTAGGACGGTTGAACCGTAATGTGATAGAGACGATACCTATTGGCTTAAACACAGTTTTACAAGATAGGACAAAAGAGGCATGTTCTGGCAATTTAATAAATATTTTATACGTAGGCAAACTGGTAGAAGGAAAAGGTGTAGAGGTACTATTACAAGCTTTCTACAATTTATGTAAAAATTTGTCTGATAAGAAACTGCTGTTGACTATTGTAGGCACTGGGTCTCAAGAAGAGAACCTTAAAAGGATGTTTCCTAATTTGGTCAAAAATGAGAAAGTGAAGTTCCTCGGTTTCGTTGACGACAAACATCTACTCAGCCAACTCTATGCTGAAGCTGATATAGTAGTTGTTCCGTCCACCTATCCCGAAGGAGTGCCTCGAGTCATCGATGAGGCACTCATCCACAAGACACCGGTGATTGTTTCGGACCTTGAGGGTATACGAAGGCAGTTTTCAGGAAGGGAAGTGGTACGGGTGCCTCCAGGAGATGTGGCTGCTCTATCTGATGCGATGTATCGGTTGATCGTTAATCCGTGTCTCCGAAGGAAGGTCATGGAGGCTATAAATAAGAGAAGCGCCGAAACAAGCAAGTGCCGGAGTGCCTCTGAGCAGCATGCGAGGTTTATATTCGGAATTGTAGAAAAGAGATCAACCACAGATAATTTTAGAGCGTAAAAGGTATGTAACCCGTCACAAGTCAACTGCCCATCTAAACAGGCTACACTGCGCCGAGATAGTAAGCTTTTTTTCAGGAAAGACAGTCTTATAGCTTGGTCGCAGCGCAAATTCCCAAGATCATGGGGGTGTGAGTATGCTTGTCTTGATATCTTTTTTAAAGCCCTAGAAGAAGATAAGATGAGCGGTGAGGGGGTACAGGTTGAAGCAATGTCCCTGTCTTTCGGTGATGAGAGTTTCGATGTAGTCATAGCCCTAGCCCTATTTGAACATATTCCTGAACCTGAGCGAGTTCTTGGTGGCATTGTAAGGCTCCTGCGTCCCGAAGGCATGGCTTTGTACTTGGATGTGTAGAACGTATCATAAAGGTGTCCCCTCGAGTTGCCATAAGGCCGTTCGGAACGCTGAGGTTCTCCTGTAAGATAGTACGTTTTTCCTTCCCAGCTTTAGCATCATTACCTAACCTGCACGGATGTTACGGATCATTTTAAACGGGTAATCCGCGAGATAAGACGCGTTAAAGGTCTATATTACCATTGGTTATGGCCAAATTATGAATTTTGAGACCCAGATGCCTGAACCATGATCGATTCCGACAGCATGTTGCTGTTCTACAAGGCTAAAAGGTTCGGTCTCGTAAAGCCCAAGGACAAACTTCTGAGTCGTCTATCGCATCGAAGGGTCGTGATTGTGAGAAAGAGGCTATGAGAGTTCTACTGATAACAAACATCTTAGCACCATACAGAATTCCTTTGTATAACCTTGTTAATATGGGGTTGGAAAAAGAAGGCTTTAAATTCAAAATTGCCTTCCTGGCCGAGAACGAGGAAAACCGTGCCTGGCGGGCGCGTTGGCCGGAACTTAAAGCTGAGGCGAGACTACTCCCTGGCTGGCATAAATTCTTATGGCGCTTTGAGTTCGCTGTCCATTTGAATTCCGGAATATGGGAATTTCTACGCCGAGAAAATCCCGATGTAATAATTTCTGGGGGGTATTCTACACTTGCAAATTGGATAGCGCTTACCTACAGCAAGCGCTTTAAAAAACCTCTTATTCTTTGGACGAGTACGACGAAAGAAAGCGTCGAGAGACACGACTGTCTACACGCTGCCATGCGAGCCTTCTTCATAAGACGGGCAGATGCCTTCGTCACTTATGGAAAGGGGGCGACCGAGTATTTGCTAGGCTTTGGGATAAAGCCTGAACGAGTTTTCACGGGTTGTAACGTTGGAGATGTTGAGTTTTACAAGAGAGCAACAGCCGAATATCGCAAAAGCGTGGAATTTGCAAAGATGCGGGAGAGTTTAAGGTTACCTGTTATTATATATGTTGGGCAATTTATTAGAAGGAAAGGGCTTCTTCAATTGATAGAGGCGGTCTCTGGGCTGAATCATGAAGATTGGAGTCTTCTGCTTGTAGGAGGTGGCCCGATGCAACCCGAGGTCGAAAAACAAGTGAAGGCGAAGAACTTAAGTGAGCGCATAACATTTGTTGGATTTCAAGAAAGGGAAGACCTGTCAAGATATTATGCTGTGGCTGATATCCTTGTGATCCCGTCTTTACGAGAGCCGTTCGCTATTGTGGTGAGCGAAGCAATGGCAAGTGGCCTGTTTGTTGTAGCTTCCAGATATGATGGGGCGATCTGGGATTTAATTGAGGAAGGAAGGAACGGGCTCATAGTAGACCCAGCTGATGTGAGTTCACTGCGAGAGGGGATTAGGTATGCACTTGATACAGTTAAGGATCCCAGGTATTCCCGGGAAGAAATAATACGCTCTATCGAGCATCTTAGCCTAGAGCGCTATGCCCATACTTTTATAAACGCGGTCAAGTATGTAAATGGCAAGGGACTTAAGAATGAGGGTCTTAGTCGTTAATACGGTATATGAGAGAGGAGGAGCGGCAGGCATTGCTCAGACGCTCCACCGTGAACTGAACCGGCTTGATGGATGGGAGAGCCTGTTCGCCTACGGAAGAGGTCCTAAAGGGAAAGAGGTGGGAGCCATCCGCTTTAGTCTCCAGCCCGAGGTGTACTTCCATACCTTACTCACCCGCATGAGCGGAATTCAAAATTTCGGGACATGGCTGTCTACCAAGAGGTTAATCCGACTGATCAAGCAATGGAAGCCTAATGTAATTCACTTCCATAACATCCACGGCTACTATCTTGACCTAAGCATCGCTAAAGCAGTGGGCAATTTGGGTATCCCCATTGTGTGGACCCTTCATGATGGATGGTCTGTTACTGGTCGATGTGCCTATCTTTCTGAATGCGATCGTTGGAAGAATGGGTGCGGTCATTGCCCTGACCTATCCCGTTATCTAAAGGCTTATCTCGATACTTCTGCATTCATGTGGAGAAAGAAGAAAGCCGCTTTTACTCAAGGCTGGAATCCGATCATCATTTGCCCCTCGCAGTGGCTTGCCCATCGGGTCAAGGAATCTTATTTAGACAAGTTTTGTATCGAGGTTATCTACAACGGGATCGATACAGAAATCTTCCGGCCTCAAGAAAAAGGGGCTGCTCGGAAACGGCTAGGATTGCCCCTCAACAAAAAAATAGTTCTATTTGCGGCTGCTGACCTGAGGGAGGAGTGCAAAGGGACAAGGTACTTCTTCGAAACGTTCAACTGCGTCGAGGCAGAAGGATGGATGGCGGTCACTGTAGGCAAAATGATTGACTTGCCACGATCGTTTGAGAGCCGGGCAGAGATCAGGCAGCTAGGTTATCTTCCAGGGGCTGAGGCTATGGCCGCAGCTTACAGCGCGGCGGATCTATTTTGCATCACATCGCTAGATGATAACTTCCCAACGACTGTCATCGAGTCTATGAGTTGTGGAACCCCTGTTGTCGGCTTTTCCGTGGGCGGTATTCCTGAGCAGGTTACTGAGGACTGTGGGCAGCTAGTACCTCCGCGGGACTTAAAATCACTTCGTCAGGCGATCATAGCTTTGTTAGATAACGATGAGCTACTCCGAACGATGGGGGCACGTTGCCGAGAAAGAGCTATCGAAGAATATAATTTAGAACGTTTCTTGGAACGCCATCTCGCAATTTACCATGACTTAGGCAGACGAAGTAGAAAATGAAAAAAGCGCTGATTACAGGCATAATTGGCCTGGATGGCTTCTACTTGGCCGAGCTTTCTCTCTCCAAGGGCTATGAGCTCCGCGGCTTGATCAGGAGGGCGAACATCTTTAATACCGACGGTGTTGTCTCTAACGCATGGGCTTTGATAACGGTGATTAACGTTTCTTATTTTCATGCACTAAACAGAGATTGAGCCGAGATCCGATGAAAATCGAGGAAATACGCAAGCGCTACTGGGGCGAATGGGTGCTCATCGAATACAGCAAGCTTGATGACAGTTCGAATGTTCTCGAAGGAGAGGTTATCGCCCATTCCTCTAATAAGGAAGAGGTGTATCGCAAGCTCCTTAATACCCAAGAGAAAAATGTTGCCATCTAAAACTTAAGTAAAGCACCAGAAGATCTGGCAGTAACTTTGCAAACCCCGGGAAAAGGAAACTTGACTCATGCTGGCTAGTAGCGAAAAACTATGCCCGGGCTCGCTGTGCCCCGACAGGTGGCCGACTTCAATTGGATTCGGTGGTCGAAATCATTGGATTATGCAAACTAAAGTGGAGATATATAATTATAAATGGGAAGAGTATCAAAAATAATGTTGCAAAGGAGAATGAAAAATGAAAAGAGCATTGGTATGTGGCGGGGGTGGCTTTATAGGGCATCACATGATTAGGCGACTGAAAAAGGAAGGCTATTGGGTCAGGGGCGTCGACCTAAAATATCCTGAGTTTAGCTCTATTGAGGCAGATGATTTTATTATAGGCGACCTGAGAGATCCTTATGTATGCAAATATGCGGTCGATCAGAAATTTGATGAAGTTTATCAATTTGCTGCCGATATGGGCGGAGCCGGATATGTTTTTACCGGAGAAAATGATGCCAATATAATGCATAATTCAGCTCTAATAAATCTAAATATGCTAGAAGCCTGCTATAGAAGAAACGCAAAAAGAATATTTTATTCGTCCTCAGCGTGCATCTATCCGAAATTCAACCAGGAAGATCCAAATAATCCGAATTGCGCAGAGGATAGTGCATATCCTGCCTTCCCAGACAGCGAATATGGATGGGAAAAATTATTTAGTGAAAGGCTTTATCTCGCCTTTCATAGGAATTATGGAATGGAAGTTCGCATTGCCAGATACCATAACATATTTGGGCCTGAGGGATCATGGAATGACGGCAGGGAAAAGGCTCCTGCTGCCTTGTGTAGAAAAGTGGCTTATGCGATAAAGAAAGGGCTCGATTATATCGAAATGTGGGGTGACGGTAATCAAACGAGATCATTTCTTTATATAGACGAATGTATAGAAGGCACACTCAAGCTAATGAGATCTGACTGGGAAGGGCCAGTAAACATAGGTTCTGAAGAGATGGTCTCCATAAATCAACTAGCAAAAATGATAATGGAATTAGCAGGGAAAGAATTGGAAATCAGGCATGTTCCCGGCCCAGTTGGGGTAAGGGGGAGAAACTCTGATAACAGGCTAATAAAATCAAAGCTGGGATGGGCTCCCTCGCAACCTCTAAAAAAAGGCCTAGAAATTACCTATCGATGGATTGAACAACAAGTTGCCAAAAATCTTTAGTCGGGGGATAGAGAGCATGACAGATAACATGAAAGTGTCGATAATTACCGTTGTGCTTAATAATAGAGATACTATAGAAGATTGCATGCTCAGCGTTTTCAATCAAAGCTACCCAGATATAGAATATATTGTAATTGACGGCGGTTCTGTTGATGGGACTGTTGCTATCATTAAGAAATATGAGTCAAAGATAGCTAAATGGGTAAGCGAGCCAGATGGGGGAATATATGACGCAATGAACAAAGGCATAAAGCTTGCTTCAGGAGACATCATAGGAATCTTGAATTCAGATGATTTCTATGCACATGGGAAGGTCATAGAGAGGGTAGTTTCGGTTATTGAACGTAATCAAGCCGACAGTTGCTATGGAGATTTAGTCTATGTGGATAGATATAATCCGGACAGAGTAATAAGATACTGGAAATCTAAGGATTTTAATAAAAACCTATTTAAAAAAGGCTGGATGCCACCGCACCCTACTTTCTTTTGTAGAAAAGGCTTGTACGAAAAATACGGACTATTCAAGGAAGAGATGAGGATAGCTGCCGATTACGAAATGATGTTAAGATTATTATATAAATTTGAATGCTCTACCGTATACATTCCAGAAGTACTCGTAAAAATGAGGGGAGGGGGGAATAGCAGGCCGTCTTTATATAACACGATAAAAGCCAATCGGGAGTGTTATAGAGCCTGGAGAATTAATGGTTTAGATACAAGTATTCTCACTTATGCCTTAAAACCTCTTTCTAAAATAAACCAATATTTACATCCCTCAAAAAAACTTTTTTCATCAAATAAGCTAGATTAATGTCTTGGATCGAAAAACTTATTAAGAATGACCACAAAGAGCCTTTGTTCGTTTTTTTTAAGTTTGTGTCTTGTGGCATTGTCATATTTTTGCCATTTTTTTTGGTTTTTAAATCATTTCATATTCTTAATTATAAACATGCCATTCCAATGATGATATTGGTTGGCGTTGCCTATCTATTAACTATGCTTGTTGTCGGAAAGCTTTCTTTATATCCAAGGGTAAGTTCATTTGGGCTTTGCTTCAGCATTCTGTTATTCAGTTATATGGCCATAATCCTTGTTATCAGTGCGGTGAGAGTTTATTATTCAAGGTCGTATCTATTAATAAGTTTTTTACTTAGTCTACTGAGCCTGCTTACGTTAAAGTACCTCGAACATAAGCATAAAAGATTGAGATTCGTCCTTTTGTCTGATTTAGGTGGAAATGAGGCAGAAGACCTGGCGAGACTAAATATTGAATTTTTGCGAGCTATAAAGCCAAGTGAAGATCACTATGACGGAATTGTTGTTAAGGACATTAAAAGCCTTTCTCCGGATATTGCCAGGTTTATAGTAGCAGAGAGTCTTAAAGGGACTCCTGTTTACACATTTGCTGAACTATATGCCGCTTTTTTAGGTAGAGCGCCACTAAATTATATAGACCCAGATTTGCTAGGAAGAAACGCGTCATCCAGCATATATAAGGGTGTAAAGAGGGCTGTTGAGTTATCAATTGCCACTGTCTTTTTGGTTCCTGCAACAGTAATTGGGTTGATAATCGCAATTTCAATTATGCTTGATTCCGAAGGGCCTGTCTTTTTTATACAGGAAAGAGTTGGGCAAAACGGTAAGCCATTTAAGCTAATAAAGTTCAGGACTATGCATAATAATTCTGAATCCAATGGTCCTCAATTTGCTGAAGAAAATGATTCAAGAGTTACACGGGTCGGAAAATTTCTAAGGAAAACCAGATTAGATGAGCTACCACAGTTAATAAACGTAATAAGAGGGGACATGAGTTTTGTTGGACCAAGACCAGAACAGATTCCTTTTGCTAGACAATTTGAGGAGAAAATTCCATATTACAACTTGCGATATTCTCTGAAGCCCGGACTGACAGGATGGGCTCAGATAAATCGGGGCTACACGTCAGGGCTCGATGATACGAGAGAAAAACTCGAATATGATTTATTTTATTTAAGATATGAGTCACCCTGGCTCGATTTGTTGATATTGTTTAAGACTTTAAATATTGTTCTGACGGGGTTTGGAGCCAGGTAAAATTACATAAATGGATCAAGATTAGGAAGCTAACTACGACAACTTAGATAACAAAGAGAGGCGCGGGTGGCCATAGGAGCGATGGTGCCCGCGCCTTTTTTTTATGGCTTGGGGAGCTGGAGATCGGGGGACCCAAGTGTCTCTCGCGGTCGGCCGCGGTGGCAAGCCTAAAAAATTTATTGACAGGGAAAGGTGGTTTTTATATAAAAGGGAAAAATAAGCCTTGAGATGGAAGCAAGAATCAAATATCAGCGGCAATGAGGAGATGAAATGACCACGGATTTTGCTATCAAAATTATTGGTCTTTTTCTCGGGGTGGTGGCTCGGTCGCTTATCCCCTGGCTGAGAAAGCTGCGGAATGGTGAGGTCAAGGGATTTGATAAGCGATACATTTATTCGGGTATAGCTACGTTTATACTGGGCGTGATTATTACCTTAGTGCTTTTCCCGCAGTTTAAAGGAGAGGCAGGTGCGGCTGGAGTCCAATTGGGTTTTGAAAATTATTTCAGGCTTTTCTGTCTGGCCTTTGGTTTCGGGTTTGGCTGGAACGCTATTGTGCTTGAAGCCGGTCAGTGGGCGAACTGGTTTCTGGAAGAGTGAGCGGCATGAAGATCGGTGAATTTGAGATTTATTTGAGGGCGGTTGAGGACCATAAATGCCCGCACTGTGGCGAGAAGCTCAACCGGCGACCACGGAGGCTGTGGCAGAAGGCAGTATCATTTGCCGTGCCGCTCAGGCATTATAAATGCGAGGGCTGTTATCACCGTTTTTTTGCTCTGTCGCCGCGCTGGAAGCAGATGAAGAAAGGGGAGAGGTGGTTGCGGGTGGCGGCTACGGGTGTGGTCTGGATAGCTGGAATTTTTATTGTTTTCAGAATTTTATTTAGCGTCTTATATGCCATCATGAGCTGAAGAAGGAGAGGAAAAAGGAGCTAAGATGAAAAAAATTGCTGTTGTCGGACTTGGATATGTGGGGTTGCCGCTGGGGCTGAACTTTGCCAGGGCTGGGGCGAAGGTCATTGGACTTGATATAGATCCGGAAAAAGTTATGGCGTTAAATGCGGGCCAGAGCTATATCAAGCATATTTCTGAAGGGGATGTGGCCGAGGCGGTGGCCAGCGGGAGATTTATGGCCTCAGGCGATTTTTCGCTGGTTAAGAGCGAGGCGGTGGATGCGGTTATCATCTGCGTTCCAACGCCGTTAACGAAGCAGAGGGAACCAGACATTTCTTTTATTCTTAATACCGGGCGGGAAATCGCCCCTTATCTTCAGACTGGGATGGTGGTTGTCCTGGAATCAACGACTTTTCCCGGGACAACGGATGAATATCTGAGACCGGTGCTGGAGAAGGGATCGGGGCTGGTGGCGGGGAAGGATTTTTATTTAGCTTTCTCGCCGGAGAGGGAAGACCCGGGTAATCCGAAGAGCCGGGTGTCGGAAGTCCCGAAGGTCATCGGCGGGCTGACGCCGGAATGCCTGAAGAAGGCCATGGAGATTTACGGGATCGCGGTGAAAAATCTGGTGCCGGTTTCGTCCTGCCGGACGGCTGAGGCGGTTAAGCTTCTGGAGAATATTTTCCGGTCGGTTAATATCGCCCTGGTGAATGAACTGAAGACCGTCTATTCGGCTATGGATATAGATATCTGGGAGGTCATCGAGGCGGCGAAAACCAAGCCGTTTGGCTTTATGCCTTTTTACCCTGGACCGGGGCTGGGCGGACACTGCATTCCGATTGATCCTTTCTATCTGACCTGGAAGGCGCGCGAGTATGGACAGACGACCAGGTTCATTGAGCTGGCTGGCGAAGTTAATACCAGGATGCCCCAGTATGTGTTGGAAAGGACGATTGAGGCGCTGAACTGGTGGGGAAAGCCGCTTAAGGGGAGTAAGGTGCTGGTGGTCGGGCTGGCTTACAAGGCCGATGTTGATGATGAGCGCGAATCGCCGTCCTATCATCTGATGGATTTGCTGGCGAAGTATGGAGCGGAAGTATCATATTATGACCCGTATGTTCCGGTCATCAAGGTAACGAGAGAGCATCCGCACTGGGCCGGGACTAAGTCGGTGGAGTGGGATGAGAAGACGGTGGGCGGATTTGATGCCTGCATCATAGCGACGGCTCATAAGGTGATTAACTGGGAGGAGCTGGCGAAGTGGTGCGGGCTGATTGTGGACACACGAAACGCCATGGCCGGGGTTAAGACCGCGCCGCACCAGGTCTGGAAGGCTTAGAAAAGGGGACGTGATACTCTGTCCCTCCTTTTGACTCAGGCAAATTACTGATTCTAAAGAAGTTAAAATGTTAGGGACGTGATACTCTGTCCCCATTGAAAAATTAACTTATTTATTATCAATAGGTTGAGGTTGTGGAGGCGGTGGGGACAGAGTATCACGTCCCCTTTTTAAACCTTTTTAATAAGCCCAGGGCATAAGATTTGAGAAAGGCATAAGATTCGAGTTTAAAAGCGTGGCTCAGAGCAAATAAAGGGATAACAGAGATAACGCCAACCACTGCCACCTTTATCGCCAGCGAGATGAAGCTGTTGAGAGAGGCGGCTGAGGCATTCCGGAAATAAGGCAGAGAAAAATAGCAGACAATCCCAATTGGAATCGAACTCAAAATGATTTTAACGGTCTCGGCGGCCAGCCGGCGCGAGAAAGGATTCAGATACTTCTTCAGGAAAAGCGTGTAGAGGATAAAGTTAAAAATCATAACAATGGAGGTGGCCAGGGCGATACCGCCTGCTCCAAGAATCCTGGAAAGCAGTATATTGAGGATAATATTCAGACTAACGCAAACTGCACTAATGATGAGGGGCGTCGCGGTGTTTTTAAAAGAATAAAACACTTTGGCCAGTATGGGAGAGGTGGCATGAGCAAATAGCCCAATGACATACATCTTGTTTACGAAAGAGGTGAGGGCCGTCGCCTGCGGATCAAAAGCTCCCCGCTCAAAGAAAAGCCGAACGATGGGCTCTGACAGAAAAAAGAGGAAAAAGGTTGAGGGAATCATCAGGTAAAAAGAAACACCGAGCGTTTTTTCGAAGCGCGATTCGTATTCGATCCGGGCTGAGCCATTGAGGGCCAGCTCGGAAAAAGTCGGGAAGATAGCTGTGGCAATGGGGACGGCCAGAAGGCTCAAAGGGATATTCCAGACGCGCGCTGAGAAGTTAAGCGCCGCAATTGACCCTGGATCAAGGCCTGAGCCTATAGTCTTATCCACGATTTGATTGATGATGGAGAGACTGCCGGAGACGACCAGCGGCAGGAGAAGCAAGGCAAACTCTCGAATCTCATGCCAGTCAACCTGTTTGAAGCTCAGCGTGTGGAAAAAGCCATAATGCCAGTAAAGGACAAAGAACATGGCAAAAAAGGAAATCGCCGCGCTTAAGATCTGACCAATGGTCCAGCTGTTGATCCCGAGGTAGCGATGAAGGAAGAATAAGGACAGAACGATGGCCATGTTACCCAGAAGCGAAAAAAGAATAGGCAGGAAAAACTGCTTTTCTGCCTGCAGAAGGCCGGTAAAAATACCTACCAGGACTGTAAAGAGCCCGGAAATAACGAGATAACGGGTCAGCGTGACGGCCAGAGCGAACCGCTCACCCTTAAAGCCGTAAGCTATGAGGTGAACAAGTTCAGGGGTAAAAATCAGGATGAGAAGAGAGATGAAGATAAACGCCGAGCCCCAGACCGTCAGGGCAGAATTGACGAAGCGGCGGGCGGCCTCCCGGCTTTTAGCTTTCCTTTCGAGATAAAAGGGAATGACCAGAGTAGAGAAACCACCAGAAAAGAGCCCCAGTATCGAGATAGGAATTATCATGGCTACCAGGAAGGCATCGGTCTGGCCGGTTGCCCCGAAGTAGTTAGCAACCAGGACTTCGCGGAAAAAGCCAACAAATTTGCTGATAAAAGAGATGACAGCGATCAGCAGAGCAGCCTGAGTTACGGTCTGCTTTTTAAAAACATTCGGAACATTCATCCCTCTTTATCCCCGCTACTTAATGCGCCAGAGTTTTTAATACCAAACTTTTTAATATTTGTCTTTCGATTTTAATTTCGATTTTAAGTTTTAGGCTTTGCAGCCTGCTTATGTTTAGCGCCTGCCAGGCTTAACCCGCCTGCCACATCCATCCATTCATCCAACCAATTTTTCCGCTCCATCTAATCCTACCCTCATCTCCCAGCCAGCTACTGCGCTTCTATCCCGCTAAAATCTCGATGGATGCCTGTTTTTAAGCCGTTTTTAAGCCCTTATTCTACCACAAATCCCCCGCCCTCTGGCATAGAAAAACTTCATCTTTAGATTCGAAGATGTATAAAAAACAAAAAATGGGGACGTGATACTCTGTCCCTCCTTGGGAAGGCGTTCGTCGGTGTTCCTTGCCTCTGCTTTTTCACGATATTGCAAGCCGGTTCCTTAGATGATGCCATTTTGATATCAAAGCGGTTCCTTATAGGGAACCAGATTGGACGAACTTGCTGACTGGCCATCTGTTTGAATGCAATTTATTTATCTCATGAATGAATTTTATTCACATCCTGAATAGATTGTATTGGGACAGAGTATCACGTCCCCAATCTCTTGATAATGCGGGTGGCGGCGTGGCCATCGCCAAAGGGATTTCGCCTCTTGAGGCTCCGCCTGAACTCGCCGCTCTCGACTTTCTTCAGGAGGGTGATCGCCAGCCGTTCGATTTTTTCGGGGTCGGTACCGCCGAGCCAGGCAACGCCGGCTTCGACCGCCTCCGGGCGCTCGGTTTTATCCCTCATGACTATAACGGGAACGCCAAGCGATGGAGCTTCTTCCTGAATTCCACCCGAGTCGGTCAGGATCAAATCGGCCTGCCGCATAAGAAAGACAAAGGTCAGATAGTCGAGCGGTTCAACCAGATGCACGCGCTCGAGGCCTGATAAGCGTCTGAGGACGACCGAGCGGACATTGGGATTGAGATGTACAGGGAAGATAACTTCAGCTTCTGGGACGCGGCTGACCAGGCGGTTTATGGCCTCGCAAATTCTTTCCATCCCCTCGCCAAAACTTTCGCGGCGATGAGCGGTGACCAGAATTAATTTTGCGGGACAGGAGAGTGAGGGAGCGGCGGATTTCCCGGCGTTCCAGTCTTCTGCTTTTATTTCCTTAATTTTTCCTTTTAACTTTTCGCTCCAACCGGGCTCTTCGGTCTTTTTCAGAATCATGTGCAGGGCATCAACCACAGTGTTGCCGGTGACAGATATGGCACGCCGGTCGAGCCCTTCCCTGAGCAGATTTTCCCGGGCCCGCGGCGTCGGGGCAAAATGCAGGTCGGCCAGATGGCTGATGAGACGTCGGTTTATCTCCTCGGGAAAGGGGTTATATTTGTCTTCCGTGCGGAGCCCGGCTTCGACGTGGCCGACTTTAATGCGGCGATAAAAAGCGGCCAGCGAGGCGGCCATGGCGGTTGTCGTATCTCCCTGGACAATAACCCAATCTGGAGCCTCCGCCCCGAGCACTTTGTCGAGCCTCACCAGCAGGCGCGCCGTCAACCCGGCCAGAGGCTGGTTTTCCTGCATCACGTGGAGGTCATAATCCGGCTTGAGGTCAAAAATTTCAAGAAACGGTTCGACCATTTCCCGGTGCTGACCGGTAAAGCAAATAACCGGCTCAAAAGCGATGAGGTTGGCCGTTGCCCCACTCGTACCGCAACTGTTACGCGCGGCCGACTGGCGCAGGGCTTCGATGACTGGTGCCAGCTTGATGACTTCTGGCCGTGTGCCGAAAACAACCAGCACCTTGATTCGCTTCGGCGAAACTGACGAAGCCGATGAGTGAGTCACGTCCATAGTCTTCACCCTTAAATTAATCCCACCTTTTTCGTCCGCTTTCATCTTCTTTCCGGCCATTCTGGCTTTTGCTTCTTTTCTCATGGCTTTATCTTCCTTCTCATTTGCCTTACTCACCTTACGTTCCTGTCGGCCTATCTGGTCTCTCTAATCCTACCTGCTTTTTAATTATCTTAATTATCCAGCTTTTGCTCAATTTGAAAACTTCGGCCCGACATAGGTCCTTGGTTTAAAATCTATTTTTACCTGATTCCCGCCCCGATGACAAGTGAAAATGGGGACGTGATACTCTGTCCCTCCTCCCTTTCGCTCCTCTGCTTCCGATGTTAATCTATTGGAAATAGTTAATTTAGCTTTGAAAAAGGGACAGAGTATCACGTCCCCAAATTGGAAACTTCTTTAAACTCAATAACTTAGCTGAGCGAAAAGTGGGGACAGAGTATCACGTCCCCAACTACTCCGTCCCCAACTACTCTTGCTCCTTCGCCCTTTTCCGGCTATAATAAGTTACTGAATTGGAGCGGTCAGTCGGCTTGAACAAGGAAGCGGGCGACCTGCCGTTTTTAAACAATAAATTAAAATTTAAATTTTGAACCAAAACTGCGGAGCGGTCTAACTTAACTTGAATCAGCGGTTTGGGGCGATGGATGAGCGATGAACTATGCGGGCAATTTCTTTTTAAATGCTCTTGATCAGAGCTGGATATTTTTCCGTTGCGTCTTTATTGTGCTGGTGGTGGCTTTTACCATCGGTGGTGCCAACGACCTCTTTGTTGACCTTTATTACTGGGGACGACAGCTTTATCGCTGGCTCTTCAAGAGGCACCTGATCAAGCCCCTGACCCTCGATCAGCTGCTGAGCGTCGAGGAAAAGCCGGTGGCCATGATGCTTCCGGCCTGGCATGAAGCCGGCGTCATCAAAAATATGCTGCTTAACACGATTAACTCCATTGATTACCGCCACTATTTCATTTTTGTCGGTGTTTATCCCAACGACCCGGACACCGCCCGCGAGGTGGATGAGGTCAGCCAGCTTTTCCCGCAGGTGGTCAAGGTGGTCAACTCCAAGCCCGGGCCAACAACCAAAGCTGATAACCTCAATGAAATCTACCGCGGGCTGAGTGAGTTCGAACAGGCGCACGGCCTGAAGTTTCAGATCGTCGTGCTGAGCGATTCAGAGGATGTGCATCATCCGCTGTCTTTCCGCCTTTTTAATTATCTCATGCCGCGTTTTGAGATGATTCAGCTCCCCATCATTCCACTCGAAATACCCTGGTACAGTTTTGTCGGCGGTGTTTACCTGGATGAGTTCGCCGAGATGCATCTCAAGGAGCTGCTGGTGCGGGAGAAAATCGCCCGGGTGCTGCCCTCAGCTGGAACGAGTACGGCTTTCTGGCGCGAGAAACTCGAGGAGCTGGCGACGGAAGGAGCGGAAGAAGAAGGCGTGGTGATGGCGCGTGAGCTTCAGGGGATGGCGGATGGCGGAGCAGGCGAAGCCAGCGAGAGCGCGAGCGTAAGCGCAGGTCCAGCCGTCGCTCCCAATGGAGGCGGTAATGGTCATGGTGATGGTAGCCGCATCGCCAGAAATGCTGTCCCCGCCGCCAGCAGCGTCAAGCCTAAAACCGGCGTTCTTCAGATCTTCAATCCGAAAAGCCTCACTGAAGATTATGAAATCGGCATCAGGCTGGGCAAGCATGGCGCGCGTCAGATTATCCTTATTCAATATGTCGAGCGCATAATTTCCAAAAAGAGACTGCTGCGACGCGGTGTGCGGCCCAAAAAAATCAAAGAGCTGGTGGCAACCCGCGCCTTTTTCCTGACCGAATTCAAAAAAGCTATGCGCCAGCGAGCGCGCTGGGTTTATGGCATTGCCTGGCAGGGGCTGCGGAATATTGGCTGGGAGAAAAGCCTTAAATTTAATTATGCACTGCTGCGTGACCGGGTGGCCTTTTTCGCCAATTTCCTTTATTTATTCGGTTATCTGCTGATTATCTACGTGGCGGTCGTGGCTGGCGTGAGGAGATTTTTCAGGCCGGATTTTGTGCTGCCGCCGCTTGTCGGGCGTGATGAAATCTGGTGGCAGCTGGGCCTAGTGGTAATGTTTTTCTTTTTCTGGCGGCTGCTTATGCGTTTTATTTTCGTTTATAAAGTTTACGGGCTGGAACATGCGCTTGTCACGCCGATAAAAATGGTAGTTGGCAATGTGCTCAATATTGCCTCCTCCGGGCTAGCTATGTTGTGGCTGATCAGGGCGTTGCGGACGGGGAAGGAGCAGGGCTGGATTAAAACCGAACATGAATTTCCGGCGGAGAAGCTCGAGGCTTTCCGGCGAAAGATCGGCGATTTGTTGCTCTCGCGGCATTTGATTACTGCCGGGCAGCTGGAGGAGGCAGTACGTATCCAGCAGAAGACGGGGAAAAAGGTTGGCGAGATTCTGGTGGAAAAAGGATACATTACACCACAGGAATTGGAAGAGGCGCTGGCTTATGTCAGGGAAATGACGGCAGAGAAGGGGAAAGGAACTGGAGAGAGAGAAGAAGGGAGACAAGCGGCAGGTGGATGGGAGTCGTAGGGCGGATGTCAGTCAGGAAGTGGAGAGACGGGTCGCATGGCCGGATCCTGAACAGGAATAGCGGGCGAACGTGAGGTGGCCCGAGATGAGAGGAGAAAAGGTGGAATCGGGCCTGGGCAGATTTAGTGAGAAATGAAGCACGAAGGATGAAGTCGAACGAGGGATGACGGAAAAATGAACAGGGAGAATAAAACGATAAACCGACAGGAAAAATTAAAAAATTAAGCGCGGAGAGGTCGGCGCTATAATGATAGAAGCACAGGTAAGTCAGGACGCATTGGCAGCAAAATTTAAAAGGAGATATAAATTGGTCGTGAAAGCCATGGAGAAAAGATGGCGGTCCAGCTTCAGCATAATAAACTCAAGCAGAAAATCGGCCGCCCCAGTCGTGCCGGAGAACGGAAGCGGACGAACTGACGCGAAAGCTGGCGGGCAGGCCACGGGCAGGAAGATTGCAAAGATGCCTAATGCGGCGCAATCATGCGCTTCGCTGCTGGTGTGGCTGGTGCTTATTGGCCTCTTCACGTTCACGTTGCTGGCCGGGATGGCGAGGCCGGCCGCCGCTCAGGTTTCGCCCCAGTTTGGTTTTGAATATTATGGGGGGTCGAACAAGCTGAGGACCCTCACACCGTGGGGTGGGGTAAGATTCAGCCTCAGTCCCAATGCTTCTTTTATTCTGCGCTACACCTACCGCGATATGCGTTATGATTACTGGGGAAGTAATGGCGGTGGTGGCTCGGTTCTCAAGACCAAGGAGGCCAGCCTGAATCAGTTTTCTGGCACGGTTTATTTTGCCGAGAAAAATGTGACTGGCTACGTCAACGGGGCCTGGCTCACCGGCTCGGAAGGTTATAAGGGTTATGTGGGGGAGACCGGCGTTGAATGGAAATTTCATCGCTCGCTCTCGGCCATCTGGTCAATTTACAGCATCAGAGAAAAATCAATTCTCTGGCATCCGGAGGAAAACGAGCGCTGGATCAATACCTATTCGATGCGCATCGGGGTGAGGTTCTGGCTGACCAGGGACCTGTCCTTTAATCCGAATTTTTATCTGATGAAGAATTCAGAAGGGGTGGACAGCCAGTCTTTTTCCGTCGGGCTGATTTACAGTCCCAAATGGTGGGTGGCTATTACCGCTTATTATTTTCGTTATGGCGAGATGGCCTTCTACGTCTTTCACGGCAATTACGCCAGCCTCGGCCTCAACTTTTATTTTTAAAATGGGGACGTGATACTCTGTCCCTC
>Ga0209508_1000195_pt1 | contig 69398 bp, 72 predicted proteins | sample AD_UKC129_MetaG_FD_184427 | JGI IMG/M metagenome (GOLD analysis project Ga0209508, IMG submission 184427) | Active sludge microbial communities of municipal wastewater-treating anaerobic digesters from Canada - AD_UKC129_MetaG (SPAdes) (version 2) | ecosystem: Engineered > Bioreactor > Anaerobic...
AAGGGTTTAAATCTGTCTTTGAATCCACTGCCGATGCTATACTCATAGTAGATGATGATGGTAAGATTGTTGAAGCAAACCCATCATTCTCAAAAATATTTGGATATGATAGGGATGATATCATAGGCCAAGACCTTACCCTTATAATACCCCCAGAGTCTCATGAAGATTTTAAGGAACTTATGGATAGGTTTAAGAGGGAGGGTGAACATCCACTTGCAGGTAGAATATTCGAAACTAAGAGTCGTCGAGCTGATGGGAGTATCATAGAAGTTGAAATGTCATTAACCCCATGGAGCTTCAGGGAAGAAAATTATACCACATCTATTATCAGGGATATCAGCGAAAGAAAGAAGATGGAGAAAGAGTTAAGGGCGAGCGAGGAGAAGTATCGTAGAGTAATCGAAAAATTCATACAGAATGCACTTGCACTTATAGCCGAGATAAAAAAATAATAGTAAATAAATGTTAGAAAAATATTTAACCTATAAAAAACCTAGAAATATTAAAGTTATTATTTTTTCCTATTCACATTAAATCGGGAGGAAGCTGAATAAAAATGACAAGCGAGGTTAAAAAAGCCACAATGAGAGAATCATTCTCATATAAAACCTCAAAGGATATAAAAGTACCTGAAAGGTTAATAGACCAGATAATAGGACAAGAAGAAGCAGTTGAAACCATAAAAAAGGCTGCTGAGCAACGCCGCAACGTACTACTCATAGGCGAACCCGGCGTTGGAAAATCAATGCTTGCAAAAGCAATGGCAGAACTACTACCAAGAGAACAACTCCAGGATATACTGGTTTACCCAAACCTCGACGATCCAAACAATCCAATTATTAGCACAGTACCCGCCGGAGAAGGCAGAAAAATAGTGATGAGCCACAAAAACAGGGCAAGAGCCCAAGAAGAAAAGAAAAGCCTTTTCATGATCATGATAATCACCTTCATACTCATAATGGGCTTCATGCTCAAACAATTCCTCGCAGCCATAATAGCCGCCGGAATAATATTCTTAGCATTACAACAAATGAGACCACGCAAAACAATAATGGTACCAAAACTATTAATAAACAACGAAGGTGAAAAAACAGCACCATTCGTCGACGCAACCGGAGCCCATGCAGGAGCACTACTAGGAGACGTAAGACACGACCCATACCAATCAGGAGGCCTCGGAACCCCAGCACATGAAAGAGTAGAAGCAGGCATGATACACAAAGCCCACAAAGGAGTCCTATACATAGACGAAATAGGCACAATGAAAATGAAAACACAACAGGAACTCCTAACAGCAATGCAAGACAAAAAATACTCAATAACGGGGCAAAGCGAAACCAGCAGCGGGGCCATGGTAAGATCCCAGGCAGTACCCTGCGACTTCGTCCTTGTGGCCTCAGGTAACCTACACGTGCTTGAGGGCATGCACCCAGCCTTACGTTCAAGGATAAGAGGTTACGGTTATGAGGTCTACATGAAAGACACCATGCCAGACACAGAGGAGAACAGGCAAAAACTTGTACAATTCGTGGCGCAAGAAGTAGAAAAGGATGGGAGAATACCACACTTCAACAAGGACGCCATACAAGAGATCATAAGAGAAGCGCAGCGAAGAGCAGGTAAAAAAGATTCTTTAACCCTCAAACTAAGAGATCTAGGAGGTCTTGTGAGGGCGGCTGGTGACATAGCCAAAAGTGAAGGCGCAGAGCTCGTATCCAAAAAACACGTTTTAAAGGCCAAGAAACTTGCAAGGACGCTCGAACAGCAGATAGCTGACAGATACATCACCCAAAAGAAGAAATATAGTGTGTTCAAATCCCATGGTGGCGAAATCGGTAAAGTGAATGGTCTTGCGATCATAGGGGATCGTAGTGGCATAATATTACCTATAGCTGCTGAGGCGGCTCCTGCACAAAGCAAAGAGGAAGGTAGGATCATAGCCACTGGCAAACTAGGAGATATAGCAAAGGAAGCCGTTCAAAACGTAAGCGCACTCATTAAAAAATATACTGGAACAGACATCTCAAACTATGATATACACATACAATTCCTACAAGCCTACGAGGGAGTTGAAGGAGACAGTGCCAGCGTATCAGTTGCAACAGCAGTAATATCCGCCCTCGAGGAAATACCAGTAGACCAATCAGTCGCGCTCACAGGATCCCTAAGCATAAGAGGCGACGTTTTACCAGTTGGTGGAGTTACAGGTAAAATAGAAGCCGCGGCAGAAGCAGGGATAAAGAAAGTCCTAATACCCAAGGCCAACATGGATGATGTTATGATTGAAAAGAAATATGAGGGCAAAATAGAGGTAATACCAGTGGAGAGTCTAGGGGACGTGCTTAAACATGCGCTCATAGGTAAGGGCAAAGAGAGTCTAATAGAGAAGATGCAGAGGATAAGCGACATCATGCCAAAGAGTATAATGAAGAATCCCACAACACATTAACCATTTTTTAGGGTTTCTGCTATAAGTGGCGCTACTGACACAACACTCACCTCTGATTTGATGGTGTCAGTGGCTATAACATCATCCACGCCCGCTGAAAATATCCTTAGAAGGGCATCATCAACTAGCACAGGATGCACGCAAGCCACTCGGATCTCCCGCGCTCCTTGATCTTTAAGTATCCTAGATGCATTGACTATTGTACCTCCAGTGCTGATAATATCATCGACCACTATAGCACTCTTACCTTCTATATCAAGGTTTTTGATGCGTGTTTCCACCCTTTCAGGAGAAATACGTGTTTTTTCCATGTGATCATATTCGCATCCAATTATATTAGCCATGGTCTTGGCATAATCCAGGGCACCTTTATCAGGTGCAATTATAACAGGATCATCAACCTTTGAGGATAAATGTTCTGCTAAGATTGGGATGGCTGAAAGGTCATGTGCCGGGATATTGAAAAATTCGATTATCTTATGTTCATGCAAGTTAATAGAGAATATTTCATCAGCACCCGCAGCCTCTAGTAATTCTGCTATTATCTTCACTGAAATAGCTTCACCAGGTTTAAACCTTTTATCTTGTCTTGAATATCCAAGGTAGGGTATCACAACTTTTACTTTCTTGGCGCCGATATCTTTAAGGTTTTTTATTATGAAAAATAATTCCATGAAATTTTCATCTTGAGGATATCCTGTTGATTGTATCACAACAATCTCATCAGAAATTTCATCTTTTATCCTAACGTATCTTTCACCATCAGGGAATCTACGGGTTTCTATTGGACATAATTGTTCATCAAGTAGATTGGCAACCTTTGCTGCTAGATTTTGAGATGCGGAACCCCCTATTATCAAGATAATCACCCATTCCAAAAAGATGTTATATACATAGACTTTATATTAACTCCCCTCATAGATAAAATATAAACTCTAATACACTAAGTAAAATTAGAAATTTTGATGAGGTGGAATTCTTTGCATGAACTTTCCATGGCTGATGCCATAATAAAAACAGTTATTGACGCTGCTCAAAAGAATGATGCTATAGAAGTTTTAGAGGTTACAATAGAGATCGGAGAATTAACTCTCCTTAACCCAGAGCAGATAAAATTCATATTAGAAGTTTTAAGTGAAGAAACTATATTAGAGGGGGCGAAATTCAACATTGAAATAATACCCGCCGAGATAGAATGTTCCTGTGGATATAAGGGGAAGATAAGTGCCGATGATGAGTTAGACCATTATAATCCACTTATCTTATGTCCATCATGTGGCAAGGGCGATTTTAAGATAATCGACGGGAGAGAATGCAACATCAAAAACATAAAAATTGAAAAGGAGGATTAAACAATGCACAAGATCGCAGAGGTGGAAATACAAAACGATATACTGATAGCTAACAAAAAACTTGCCAAAAGAAACCAGAGACTCCTAGACAAGGCAGGTGTATTCGCAATAGACTTCCTAGGAGCTGTGGGCTCAGGCAAAACCACCCTAATAGAGAAGCTCATAGAAAGGATGGACTTCTCAATAGGTGTGATAGCAGGTGACATTATAAGCAAATTTGACGCTGAAAGATTTAAACGCTATAACATCCCAGTAGTAGGTCTTAACACAGGCAAAGAATGCCACCTTGACGCCCACCTAGTAGAACATGGCCTCGAGGACCTTCCACTTGACAAGATAGACCTACTGTTCATAGAAAATGTGGGAAACCTCATATGTCCAGTTGACTTCGACCTTGGTTCACATATGAGGATAGTCATTATAAGCGCCACAGAAGGCGATGACACCGTACAGAAACATCCACTAATCTTTAAGGAAGCAGACCTCGTAGTCATAAACAAGACAGACCTTGCAGATGCAGTTGGGGCTGACGTGGATAAAATGGTGGATGATGTGTCAAAGATAAACCCTCATGTAAAGGTTATAAAAACCAGCCTAAAAAATAATGAGGGCATCGAGGATGTGATAGAAGCCATCCTCGAGGCCATTTGATCCCCTAAATCTAATTTTTGGTGATCATGTGAAGGTATGGATTGACATAACAAACGCGCCCCATGTAAGATTCTTCAAGCACATTATAGAATATCTACAAGGGGAAGGGGAAGATGTTCTTATAACCACGCGCAAATTTGGTGATATACACAAGTTAATGAAACTTTTTGGATTCGATTTCATATCAATCGGCAAACACGGAGTCTCACTAGCAGAAAAGTTAACTGAAAGCACAAAAAGAGCATACGAACTTTCAAAACTAATAATAGAAGAAAAACCAGATGTTGGAGTCTCTAAACATTCAATAGAACTTCCGAGGGTGACTTTCGGTCTTAGAATTCCAAGTGTCTACATACTTGATAATGAACATGCACTAGCCGCTAACAAACTCACACTACCATTATGTGAAAGGATAATAATGCCAGAAGTCATAGATGTCTGGAATGTGGTGAAAACCGGCGCAGACCCAAACTCCATAATACGCTACAGGGGCACATCAGAAATCCTACACTTCCAAAACTTCGAATATAATGATAACATCTTCAAAGACCTTAAACTAAAACTGAAAAAAGAAAAAACAATCCTAATGCGCCCTGAACCGGCCCTAGCATCATACCTCGAGGCAGACTGCCACAAATCAGTGCTCACACCCATAGTCGAAATACTCAAGGACCATGCCAACATACTAATCATACCAAGGTTCAAGGAACAAGCCGAATTATTCAAGGGTTATGAGAACGTGACAATCCTCAAACCGCCAGTAGACACCTTCAGTCTAATGAAAAAATGCGATCTTATGATAGGAGCAGGGGGCACAATGAATCGTGAAGCAGCACTACTAGGAACGCCGGTCATATCATGTTACCCAGGAAAACCATTAGCAGTAGACAAATTCTATATAGAGAATGGTCTCATGCACAGATCAACTGACGTGGATGAAATAGTAAAAATGGCCCTAAGATTACTTCTAGACGATAAGAAACCCTCCAAAATAGAAACAGACGACCTATTCAATATAATAATCGAGAACATCTACAAAGCAGCAAAATAATAGTATAATGGACTGGCCGGGATTTGAACCCGGGGCCTCCGCCATGCCAAGGCGACGCTCTACCAACCTGAGCTACCAGCCCCCTATACATTCTCAAATTATATTATTCAAATATCATATTTAAATTTAACCCTCCAAGACAATAGAAGCCGGAGGATACATATTGAAGATTAGAAATGTTAGGGAAGAGGATTTCATTAAAATAGCGGAACTTGCAAGGAAATGCAATCCAATGGCCACTGAAAGAAATTCCATATACCATATCTTCACGAAATTCTTCTCAGGCACATCATTTGTAGCCGAGGAAAATCAAAGGATAATAGGATTCCTTCTAGGATTCTTATCACAGGACAATCCAGAGGAGGCGTATATACACCTCTTATGTGTCCATCCAAACTTTAGGCGAAATAGTATAGCCTCCAACCTTTTGGAGAAGTTTATAAATGGAGTTAAGAAGAAAAAGATTAGGAGGATATCACTTATAACAAAACCCATAAACAAGAGGGCCATATCATTTTACGAGAAACATGGATTTAAAAACTACAAAAGAGCTGGAACTTACAAGATAGGTGATATAAACGTCTTCAAGGACTATAATGGTAAAGGAGAAGACATGGTCCTATTTGAAAAGTCTGTGGAATAAAATAATTATTTATGTAACTTAATTTATATGGATTAAAGGCATTAAAAGAAACCAGCGGGAAGGATTAAAATGCAATTAATCCCTCAAAACCATCTTCAACTGATAATAGAACTAGCAATTATATTATATGCCGGCATGATCTTCTTATTTAATCTTGCGCCTATTTCACTAGGATTTATACTTTTTCTTTGCCTCCTTCTTGGCGTTATCTTCAATGTAATATTTGGAATTGACATAATTTCCCTTTTCACATCATTTGGACAACAAGAATACACCCATCCATTCGGGCCCTTGGCACTTATGACAATGATAACGGCATTAGCAGCGATAAACATAATGGAAGATGCTGGGGTGGATGTTAGAGGTTTGAAAGGGTTTTTATACATCCTCATCGCAGGCATAACAATATTCGGTGGACTGATGCATCGTTCTTTCCTCCTTTTATGGCTTGTTGGATTGTTCATAGGCCTAATCATAATCTCGAAATCATTCCGCAGAAAATCGGCTTTCACACTTAAAAGAGTCATATTATTCAGCATGATACTTATAGGAGCGTTCGGAACCTTGGAATTAATCTCAAGGGTTTTTCAAATGGCCATTTTAAGCCCTTATCTAAGGATATTAAGGTTAGAAGAAAATGCCATTCCCAGCGTAAGGATGGTTCTTAAGAATACTTATCTTATTGGACATAACCCATCATCATCTTATTGGGGTGACGCATCCCAAGGTTTCGCAGATGGATACATCTCATTACCCATATCTTTGATATTATTCTTCGGGTTACCATTACCAATATTCTATGGTGTGCTAGTAAGCAAAAAGGATATAATAGATTATATGCTGCCAGGTATATTTGCTTGGGCCTATGATTTCGGGTATCTTACATTGTTCTTTTTCCTAGTCTGGTGTCTTGGTATCATAATCTTAGGTTTCAAGTTGCTTTGGATTTACCGGTCTAGTAGGGAGGAGGGTTTGAAAAATTACCTTGCGAGGGAGGCTCTCCTTATAGGTTCGCTCACAGCGTTCATATCCCAGGCTATTATAGGCCTTTTCATCGTTAATAGGAGTATTAATGGAACAGCACTTTTGACCTTCATATTTTTAAGCTCCTTGATAGTGGCACATGTAGTTAAAATAAAGGAAGTGTAACTAATGAAAAAAGCTCTAATACTCTTAGGCTGCCCTGAATCTCCTATACAAGTCCCAATCGCCCTTTATCTTTCATATAAGCTCAGGGGAATGGGATATCAGGTGACCGTAACTGCCAATCCAGCTGCTTTAAGATTGCTTGAAGTGGCGGATCCAGCCAAGTTATACCTAGATAAAACGTCAGATCTTGACTCTACCCTTGATAGTCTTTCAGAAGCGGAATATGATCTCCTATTCGGTTTTATACATAATGACGCTGCCATGGCATACTTCATAACATTCGATAGCATACTAAAAATTCCATCCATAGCAATAATATTTGAAAGAGATGCAGAAATTTTAAACACAATTGAAATTGAGGTTAAAGAGAACACAAATTCTCATATAATATCTGCAAGAGCCCACCACAACCCTAATCCATTGAAGATACGCATAGACAAATTCTTGGATAGACTGGAGGATTAGAATGTCATTTTGCCTTGAAACTTATCTACAACAATCAGAAGATTATGAAATCCATATTTCAAAGGCTGGTTTCAGAGAATGTGCAAAGCTGATCAAAGAAAAAGCCCGGAAGACCCTATATGTAAAAGCTGGTGAAAAAATCCTTGGAGCGAGATTAATAGGCATACCCCCAATACCAATCGGAATAGACAAAGAAAAGAAAACAGTCATGATACCATATACAAAACCTTGTTATGGGACGGCCGTAGTCGAAATACCAGTAAAAGAAGAAGAAATAAAAAAAATAGAAAAACTTGCAATAAAATAATCTGAATATGGGGGGTGCGAAGCATATTAACAACAGTAGTTGGAAGCTATCCGGCCAAACCATCCAAACCAAGAAACTGGAAAGAAAAAATACTCAAAATAGTAGGATCATATGATCCATACCATCATGCTATTGAAACTGCAATCCAAGACCAAGTAAAAGCAGGTATAGATATAATATCTGATGGTCAAGTACGAGGAGACATGATAAGCATCTTCGCTTCAAAAATCCCCGGGATGAAAGTTGAAAATGGCACATCAAAGATAATATCAAGAATACTACCACCACAGAACTCCATAGGCGCCCAAGACCTTAAATTATCCCAAAAAATCCTTAAAAAACTCGGAAGCGGCCAAGAAATTAAGGGTATAATCACCGGCCCAAGCACACTAATCTACTCATCAAGGGTTGAAGGCTTCTATGATCCAAAAGACAAGAAAAAAATGACAATAGACATGGCAGAAGCCCTAAAAAGAGAAGCACTATACCTTGAAGAAGCAGGAGCTTCAATGATACAAATAGACGAACCATTCCTATCCACAGGCATCGTCAACATGAAAACTGCTAAAAAAGCCATTAAGATCATATCAGATGTTATAAGCGTGCCAGTAGCCCTACACGCATGTGGAGATATAAAAGAAATCTTCGACAACCTTATAAAGTTCAATGTGGAGATAATAGACTGCGAATTCGCAGGAACACCAAGCAACCTACAAGTCATCAAAGACTTGGAACTAAAAAACAAAAAGATAGGATTCGGATGCATAGACACAAAAAGCCACAAAATAGAAACAATACAAGAAATAAAAAAACTCATCAGAAAAGGTATCAAAATAATCGGAGAAGATATAATCATAGACCCCGACTGTGGGATGAGAAAACTCCCAAGAAACGTGGCATTCTCCAAACTCAAAAACATGGTGGAGGCAGCAAATGCCCTACAAGATAACAGCCAATAAAATCAAAGACGGATGGCGAAAACTCGTGAAAAAAATAATGGACGAAGGCAAACTAATAGAAGATGAAAGAGGCTCCAAGACGCGTGAAATCCTCAACGCAATAGTAGAAATTAGAAAACCATTCAAAACCAACTTCTACCAGATAGGGGAAGAAATAGAAGCCCCAGAAGGATACTTCTGGAGTGGGGAGAAACTCAAAGAATACGCAAAACAATTCCTCACACCAGACAAACAAGGATTCATTTATACTTACGGGAACAGACTAAGAGGCCACTTCCAAGTCGACCAAGTAGAAGAAGCCATCAAAAGACTTAAAAACTTCAAAGGGACGCGAAGAGCTACAATGACCACATGGGACCCGAGAATCGACACAAAAGAAGATGAAGTACCCTGCATGATACTCATAGACTTCAAAATCAGAGACAACAAGCTCTACACTACAGGAGTTTGGAGATCCCATGACATTTATGGGGCATGGTTTCCAAATGCAGTGGGCCTAGCATACCTTGCAAGATACGTCGCGAAAAAGACAGGAGTCAAAGTAGGCCCCATAACGATCCATTCTATCAGCGCCCACATCTATGAAGTTAATTTCAATGAAGCCAAAAAAATATGAGGTGATAAACTATGTTAAGTGTGAATTTAAAGGCTAAAAAAATCGTTGATGAAATGATATCAAAAGCAGACAACCTTAAAGTCCAATTAAAAGAATTAGATAATGGTTCGAAGGTTATAGATTGTGGAGTGGAAGTTGATGGGAGTATAAAGGCTGGTGAACTCTACACTAAGGTTTGTCTCGGCGGGCTTGCAGATGTTGGCATATCAATACCAGCAGATCTCTCAAAAAAACTCGCACTACCTTCAGTGAAAGTTAAAACAGACTTCCCAGCAATTTCAACCCTAGGATCCCAAAAGGCAGGGTGGGCTGTTAATGTCGGAGATTTCTTTGCACTTGGCTCAGGACCAGCCAGGGCATTATCAAAGAAGCCAAGCGAAACATATGATGAAATAGATTATGAAGATGATGCTGATATTGCGATAATAGCACTTGAAAGCGACAAGCTACCAGGAGAGGATGTCACAGAAAACATAGCAAAAGAGTGTGGAGTTTCAACAGACAATGTTTATGCCCTTGTAGCCCCAACAGCTTCAATTGTCGGTTCAATACAAATTTCAGGTAGAGTTGTTGAAAACGGCACCTATAAGATGATTGAAGCTTTAGATTTTGATGTTAAAAAGGTTAAATATGCTGCGGGTATAGCGCCAATAGCACCAGTAGACCCGGATGGGCTGAAAGCAATGGGTAAAACAAATGATGCAGTTCTCTTCGGCGGCAGAACATACTATTATATCGAATCAGAGGAGGGTGACGACCTAAAATCCCTTGCTGAGAATCTTCCATCATCAGCCTCCAAGGATTATGGCAGGCCATTCTATGAGATATTTAAAGAGGCTGACTATGATTTCTACAAGATAGATAAGGGGATGTTCGCCCCAGCAGAGGTTTTCATTAATGATCTCCGCACAGGCGAAGTGTTTAGGGCAGGTTTCGTGAACGAGGAGTTGCTTATAAAATCTTTCAACTTATAAAAAAAGAAAGTGGGGGATAAATCCTCTTTTCTCTTTTTTTATATTTTCACGGTCTACTCGATTAAGCATGGTATCCGCAAACTGTACAGTAGCCATTTGGGTCACCATAACCTGAGGCATGGTAACTATAAGATCCGCAACTTGGACAGATTAGTATACCATCATTGTCTCCATATCCACAACTTGGACACCTTGTATTCAAATACCATGGGTAGTATCCGCAGTTTGGACATGCTCGGGCTCCTGATGGCCCCCCTGATGATCCTCCTGATGATCCTCCCGAACCTCCAGAGGATCCGTCGCCAGTTTGGATAATTATGGTCTGATTTGTTGTATTGTTCTCTTGTTTAGTTGGTGGCCATTGTATACATCCAAAACAGGATGTTACAATTACTATCACGGCAAAGATAGAAATCAAAAACTTTATATCCATCTTTTACTCTCTCCAATTTTTTCTCTGCGTGATACTCATTATGAAGGTTTATTTTTTGAGATGTTAAAAACGTAATAAAACACGTTTTTTCATCTCTAAAAAAACCCTCTGGTATACGTTCTATGTTTTCTTATATATATTTTTTATCATAGTGGTATTTATGGGGGGTTGCGTTCATATTTTTTCAGATCCATGCATATGGGTCGAATTCTGAGGGTGGTATGTGCATTATTTCGGCATATCCTCTTCTGAGCAATTCTGCGTTTAAGTTCATGCCATCTACGTAAACTACGGCGAGTATTCGACCGTATTTGTCGTATTTTTCCGCATCATCAATGTCTAGATAGACTGTTTTACCAAGGCACATTTCTTCCACGAAATCCTTTGCTTCTTGGTATCCTGGCTGTCCACGCTCTGGGGTGTTAACACCAACAAAGCGTATGCGTCCAATGCCTTCAACATCTATTGTGTCGCCATCCACAACATGATAGCAATAACCGCTTGCTTCATATATGTTTTGACTACTATTATTGGAGGGTATGGTAGTCTCGTTGGTGGGTATGGTCTCATTAGTCTTATTATCTGTTAGAGTTATGTTATCTGTTGTATCTGTTGAATCCGGTAAAAAACTTCCAATAACGACTAATATGAGAATTCCAAGGCAACATAAGCCTATTAAAGTTGCTAGTAGGTTACTATCCTTCTTGGATGCCATGATAGGTCACTATTGTCCGAGTTTTCCGGCTATTGCCCTTGCAAATTCATCAGCTACATTAGGATTCTTGGCAGTTATAATATTTCCAGAGATTACAACGTCTTTTTTCACATATTTAGCCCCGTTATCGGTTAGGATGTATTCTAGGCCAGGGTATATTGTGGCTTCTTTATCCTTTAGTATCCTTGCTTTTGCTAGTATTGCTGGGGCCGCGCAGATCGCCCCTATGATTTTACCTTGTCTGTTAGCTTCTTTAACTAGTTCAATGACCTTGTCCATGTTAGGATCATCTATTTTTCCTGTTACCCTATCGTATACTCCGCTTCCACCTATAAGGATTAGAGCATCATATTGTTTTATATCATTGGGGTTCATATCCTCGATATAAATGTCATAGTCGGTGTTTATCTTGTCAGCGGCTATGATAGTATAATTTCCACTTATCTTTTTCGCAGCATCCAATTCTATCGGATTGTACCTGTCAAATATTATAATAGCAACCTTCTTATCAGATAAAGGCTTTTCAGCGGCCATGTAAAATGCTAGGATGCCTATAATCGCAAGGACAGCGACTATTATAAGATACTCCCTCCTCATCAAAAAACCTCCATAACATAATATGGATTTTATCCCTATATTTTTTTCCATTTTCAAGAATTTAGATCCCCCTAAAAAAATCTTGGATGATAATCAGAATCATTTTTTTATGAATAATGATAGGTATCATAAGAAACTTCAGGATAAAATATAATATATGCTAATATTCTAACATTATTAAAGAGTTTTTATACAGATTTTCTGCAGGTGATCATGTGTCAGCTAAAGCTACCGTCGGTGAAAAGATAAAAAAGCTTAGAAAATACAAAGAGATAAGCCTTGAAGAACTTTCAAAGAATAGTGGAGTTAAAAAGGATCTAATAAAAGAAATCGAGGAGAGTGAGATCGTCCCTTCACTCGCCCCACTCATCAAGATTTCAAGATCCCTTGGAGTAAGACTAGGCACGCTATTAGATGATACAATAGAAGAAGGACCAGTAATTGTAAGGGAGGGGAAAGCCGGGAAAGTCATACACTTTTCCGGGCAAGAAGATGAGACCAGTGAAAGCCACCTTGACTTTTATTCCCTAGGAGCTGGGAAAGTTGACAGGCACATGGAACCCTTCATAGTCCAGGTTGAACCTCAAACTGATAAGTTCAAAGTCTCCTCACATGAAGGTGAAGAATTCATATACGTCCTCGAAGGCGAAATCGAAATCGTCTATGGTAAAGAAAAATACCACCTCAAAGAAGGGGACAGCATATACTATGATTCAATAGTTCCCCATCACCTCCATGCAAAAGAGGATAAACAAGCAAGGATACTAGCAGTAGTCTACACACCACTCTAACCAGGAGGCCAATTACATGGTATTCACAGAAGACACAATCGGCGAATTCCTAGAAAAACAAGTTAAAAAATATCCTTATAAAGAATTCATGGTCTACCCTGACCGAGATCTAAGATTCACTTACACTGAATTCAACGAAAGAGTCAACCTATTAGCAAAGGGACTTCTGGCAATCGGCCTAAAAAAGGGTGACCATCTTGGTATCTGGGCGACTAATGTGCCAGACTGGTTAACGTTCCTGTTTGCCACAGCAAAGATAGGGGTTGTGCTTGTCACAATAAACACCGCCTATAAAAGTCATGAATTAGAATATGTGATGAAACAATCCGACATGAAAGCCATAGCTATCATAGACGGCTTCAGAGACGTGGATTATATAAAAACAATCTACAAACTCGTACCCGAACTTAGAAGCCATGAGAGAGGTAACCTCAAAAGTAAGAACTTCCCACATCTTAAAAGCGTTATTTATATTGGAGCCGCTAAACACCGTGGAATGTATAACATCCATGAATTAATGCTACTTGGAAAACATGTTCCTGATAGTGAACTGGAAAAGGTGAAAAAGAGCCTCAGCAGCCACGATGTTATAAATATGCAATACACTTCTGGTACAACAGGATTCCCAAAGGGTGTGATGCTAACGCACCGTAACATCTTAAACAACGGCTACTATATAGGTGAAAGACAAAAATTCACAGAAAAAGACAGGCTATGTCTTCCAGTGCCACTATTCCACTGTTTCGGGATAGTGCTCGGCGTACTCGCAATATTAACCCATGCAGGGACCCTAGTAATCCTAGAAGAATTCGACCCACTACTAGTACTCGCAGCAGTAGAAAAAGAAAAATGCACAGCACTTTATGGCGTGCCCACAATGTTCATAGCAGAATTCACACACCCAATGTTTGACATGTTCGACCTTTCCTCCCTTAGAACAGGGATCATGGCAGGATCACCTTGTCCAATCGAGGCCATGAAACGTGTTATCAACGACATGCACATGAAAGAGGTTACCATCGTTTATGGGCTTACAGAGGCCTCCCCTGGTATTACGCAGAGTAGTGTGGATGATCCTATAGAAAAGAGGGTTGAAACTGTTGGTAAGCCCTTACCACACATAGAGGTTAAGATAGTGGATCCTGACACAGGCAAAGAACTTGGACCTGGCGAGATAGGTGAAATATGTTGCAGGGGATACAATGTCATGAAAGGCTATTATAAGATGCCAGAGATGACAGATGAAGTCATAGATAAAGATGGTTGGCTGCATAGTGGAGATCTTGCTGTTATGGACGAGGAAGGCTATTATTCTATTGTTGGAAGGATCAAGGACATGATTATAAGAGGCGGTGAAAACATTTATCCAAGGGAGATTGAAGAATTCCTACATACCATGCCAGGTATCAAAGATGTTCAAGTAGTGGGCATACCAGATGAAAAATATGGTGAAATAGTCGGAGCATTCGTCATAAAAGAAGAAAACGCCGATATAAGAGAAGAAGACGTTAGAGACTATGCTATAGAAAGGATAGCCCGTTACAAGGTGCCAAAACATGTTTTCTTTGTGGAAGAGTTCCCATTAACAGCCAGCGGCAAAGTCCAAAAATTCAAACTACGAGAAATAGCAGTTAAACTACTAAAAAAGAAGAAAGAAGAAAATGATAATATTAAATAGAAGAAAAAGGATAATAGAAGTATTACCCATTGGAGAAGTCAAAGGAGCTCTAAACTCCCGCAGAAAACCAATATTCAATGGTTACATCCACTTGAAAAAGACTCCAAATGGGCCGAGAATAAAACGCTTCATCATAAAAAAAGGTAAAAAAGAAAAACCAACACCCCCAAAAGAGGCCATAAAACTTCTCAGAAAACAATTAGTATTCTTACCAGGAAAAGACAAGGAAATAGAGGATTTCCTAGGATCCTTTAATATTAAAAACCGTTATGCTCACGTATGCGACCATTGCCTCCTTGAAGGTTATGTTACAATCATCACCCCGGAATCATCATTCAAATACCATAACCAAAAAATATGCAAGCAATGCGCCAATACAGTGATAAAAAGGGAAATAAAATACAAGGGAATGGACAAGAGAACATTCAAAAACTTTAACAGAATCCTGAAAAGAACCGGAGATTTGGAAAAAGTCCTAAAAATATTCGAACCCCGCTTCGACCCCATAAAAGAATCTAAACTAACACTCTACGACGAAATAACCTCCTCAAAGGAAGAAAAAACCAAAATTTTCGTGGATAAACTGAGAATACCCCAAAAACTCAAATCCATACTAAAAAGGCATGGGAATAATCAACTTTTACCCGTACAAAGGCTCGCAATAGAAAATGGCCTCTTAGAAGGTGAAAATTTACTTATAGTTTCTGCCACTGCAAGCGGAAAAACCTTAATAGGAGAACTGGCAGGAGTGCCCAGAGCCTTGAAGGGCGAAAAATTCCTATTTCTAACACCCCTTGTAGCGCTTGCAAACCAAAAATACCACGACTTCAAGTCCAAATACTCAAGTATCGGCCTTAAAACCGCCATAAAAGTTGGGATGAACAGGGTGCAAGCCAGGGGAGAGCTTGTAATACCAGACACCGACCTCAGAGGGGCTGATATAATCGTGGGCACTTATGAGGGCATAGACTTCATCCTAAGATCCAACAAATCCAATATGCTAAAGAAGGTTGGTGTTGTGGTCATCGATGAAATACACACACTAGATGACGAAGAAAGAGGTTCACGATTAAATGGGATGATATCAAGGTTAAGGAAGATATTCCCAGAAGCCCAGACCATAGCATTATCAGCAACAGTAGACAATCCAGAAGAGATAGCATCAGCCTTTAACTTGAAATTAATAGAATATGATAAAAGACCAGTAACATTAGAAAGACATGTTATATTCCCAAAAAATGAAGAGGAAAAAAGGGAATTTATCGCGAGACTAACAGCCAGAGAATTTAAACACCTATCAAAAAAAGGATTCCATGGACAAACTATCATATTCACAAACTCCAGAAGAAAAACAAAATTAATCGCAGATTATCTCCAGAGAAAAGGGATCAGAGCAGAAGCATACCATGCAGGATTATCATATCGGCAAAGAAGAAGGATCGAGGATAAATTCGCATCACAAAGATTAGCTGCCGTGGTCACAACAGCAGCACTAGCAGCAGGAGTTGATTTCCCAGCCTCACAAGTAATATTTGAAACTTTACTCATGGGAAACAAATGGATAACCCCAAATGAATTCTCCCAGATGCTTGGAAGAGCCGGAAGACCATCATACCACGACAGGGGCATAGTATACCTATTAGCGGAAATCGGAATGACATTCGACGAGGAAACAGAAGAATCAAAGGCCATAGAATTACTCGAAACAAGCCTAGACCCTGTTAAAGTCTATTATACTAAAGAGGACGCCATGGAACACCTACTAGCTGATATAAGTTCGGGCGCCATTAATGATATCAGTGACCTTGAAAAAAATCCAGCATGTCCTATTGACCCAAAAGAGGCTCTTGAAATCTTAGAATCATATGATCTTATAAGAGAAGAAGATGGAAGATTAAAGGTTACAGATTATGGTATGGCCGTTTCTAAGTCCTTTTTAAAGCCTGAAGAGGCGGAATATATAAAAGAAGGTTTGGATGAGCGGTATCCTCTTGAAATCGCCCTTTCGATGGAACCATTTGAGAATGCTTACCTTTCAAACCGCCTACATAACCAGTTGACCCACAAGTTAAAGGTTAAATTTTCAAATAGACTATTCGCAGATTCAACACTAGACATAATTTCCAATGGAGACAACCTCATAAAATTAGATGAAAAACTCCAAGAAGCAGTCCTCAATGTACAAATTGACCTATTGTCTTGTGAATGTAAAGAAAGACCATTCTGTAATTGTATACAAGATAAACTTTCAGAGTATATTGTTAAAATGCGACTCAGAGGAAAAGACCCTTCTGATATAAGCAGAATACTCCTTAAAAAGTACCAGATCCAAGCATATTCGGGTGATATATTCAATTGGCTCGACTCACTACTAAGAATACTTGAAAGCATAAAGAGAATTGCAAAAGCATCTAAAAAGCATGAAAAGGTGAAAGAATCTTATATGATACTACAGGCGATTGAAAAAGGTGCGAAAATCCAAGACCTGTAGCTATCATAATCTTCACGAAGACAACACTTTAAGACAATAAAGGTTGCATGGTAATCTAATTTGGACATGTCATATCCCGGCACGTACCAGCATATTCAATAGATTCTGGGAACCTCAGAACCTCTCTTTTTTTACTCCCATAACGATAGACTGTTATACCCTTGCATCCAAGTTTATAGGCTGCTTTGAAGACTTTCTCCACATCTTCTGGTTTCGCATCTTTGGGAAGGTTTACGGTTTTTGAAACTGCATTATCCACGTGCTTCTGGAATGTTGCCTGCATTTTCACATGGAAGATCGGGTCTATCTCATGGGCTGTTACAAAAAGACGTTTTATATCAGTTGGGATTTCGCCGATTTTGTTAAGGGATCCCTCTTTGGCGATTCTTTCCATTAGTTCTCTCTCATAGAATCCTCTTTTCTTTGCCTCGGCCTCGAATAGTGGGTTCACATCTACAAGTTTTCTGTTAAGGATTTCCCTTATAAACGAAACAGCGAATATGGGTTCTATGCTACTTGTAACACCCGCTATTATACTAAGTGAACCCGTGGGGGCTATTGTTGTGAGTGTGGCGTTCCTCATATACCCAAAACCTTCGTGATACCATTTGCTTTCTTTGAATGCTGGGAATGAGCCCCTTTGGAGTGCGAGTTCCATTGAAGCTTTTTGAGCTTCAAATTGTATATGTGACATGAGTTTATCCGCTATTCTCAGTGCGGATATTGAATTATAGGGTATGCCTAGTTTTATTAGCATGTCGGCAAAGCCCATAACACCGAGCCCGATTTTCCGAGTCTTTTTTGTGGTTTCCTCTATTTTTTTTATAGGATAAGTGTTGATGTCGATTACGTTATCAAGGAAATGTACAGCCACTTTTACTGTTCTTGACAGCTTTTCCCAGTTTATCTTACCATTATCCACCATGAGCGATAGGTTTATTGATCCAAGGTTGCATGATTCATATGATAGTAATGGTTGTTCCCCACAATTGTGGACATAGAATCCATTGGCGTCAAATGCATTTATACCAGGAACTTGAATGTCATAGACAGTCTCTCTGGTGTCTGGGATTATATCTTTGACAGTTGCAAAATTTACAATAGATTTAACCATTTCTAGCTTGTATTCTGCTGAATTTCCCCGGATATCTGTGAATATCCCTAATCTCAATAGCATCCTTTGCAAGGTCCTTGCAATTTCAAGATCTCCTTCAAATAATACCTTATTCGAACTAGAATCAAAAAGGCCCTTAAATAGTCCAAGATAAAACCTCGAGGAGGCTTTCTCAATTTCATCTGTAATTTCCACATCTTTTAATTTGGGATTATCCCAGCCATTAAGAGCGAGGCCAGTAATGTACCCATCATCTTCTGTGAATTCGCCATCCCATTCTCTGTCCTTGTGAGAATTTAGGATTATTTTGTCTCCTATTTTCAGTTCTGATAACTTTTTCCATTTGACTTCGCCATTTGATGATAATTTGAGGATCTTGTGATTTGCTGTAAGACGTAATTGGAAACCTTCCACTGTTTCTAGCCTATATAATCTTCTTTTACCAGTTGGGAAGAATCCTCCAAGGGATTCCCATTCTTTCCCATTTAATATGATCTTACAGTCCTCCCCTACTAATTCTTTGACTTGTCTTGGGCCGTTGGATGTCATTATCCATGTGTCTTGGCTGATGCATGGGTTTGTGGCTTCTATACTGCCAAGGGCTGGTGTTGGGTTTGCTCTGTTTATCGCGTCTTTGAATAGTATCCCTGGGTCTCCTCTTTTCCATGCCATTTTAACAAGTCTATTGAATATTTGCTGGGATGGTAAAGTGCCGGTGACTTCACCTGTACGGGGATTTATGAGTTCACATTCCATATTAGATCCCAAGCTATCCATGAATGCGTCAGTTACCATCACAGAAAGGTTAAAGTTGCTGAATGCTCCCTCTTCTTTCTTTGCTTCTATGAATTCTATGATGTCTGGATGGTTAACCTCCAGTATGCCCATGTTGGCTCCTCTTCTCCTGCCGCCTTGTTTTATGACTTCTGTTGCAACATCGAAGATCTTCATAAAAGATACTGGGCCGGAGGCAACACCCATGGTTGAACCTACAATGTCGCCTTTTGGCCTGAGATGGGAGAATGAGAAACCGACTCCGCCACCTGATTTGTGGATGAGGGCCATGTATTTCAGTGCATCGAATATGCTATCCATTGAATCTTCTATTGGTAGGACGAAGCATGCTGATAGTTGGTTTATTGGTGTGCCGGCGTTCATTAGGGTTGGTGAATTTGGGAGGAATTCGAGTCTGCTCATTATATTATAGAATTGGGTTGCAGTTGATTCAATGTCGCCATCATATTTTTCTTCTGCTTGGGCGACTGCATGGGCAACCCTTTTGAACATTTCCTTGGGAGTTTCTATTATTTTTCCTCTTTCGTCTTTGAGGAGGTATCTTTCCCTGAGGACCTTCAAGGCATTTGGGGTTAATCTCATAGGGGGACACCTAAACTGTTGAAGATTCGTCTAGGAAGCCTTTTATGTCTTTGATGATGTCTTTTAGCGCTTTTTCTAGGAGCGATTTTCCAAGTATTGGATCGGCGTTTATACCTTCATTTTCTAATTGTCTTGCGCCTGCATCTATCTTCCTGTTTCGTTCACGGGCTTCCTTGAAGCCTATCATCCCTATCTCGGGATATTTTTCAATGTTTTGACATTCTTGGAGTCTTTTAGGGTCTGCTATTCCTAGGAATAGGCCTATTGAAAGTTCACCAGAGCCGGCGTGCGGGCCTTCTATTTCGATTATTTTATTGTTTAATTTTATTTTTGTTCCAGTTTCTTCTGCAAGTTTGTTCAGATATTTTTTTATGGGGATGTTACCTCCGTGTCCATTTACTATGAGGATCTTTTGGATTTGGAGCGATCTTTTTGCACATTCTAAGATTGGTTTTAGGTGTTTGTCCACGAGTTCTATGGGTTTGATATGTATTCCATGTTTTATATAGGGGTGTTCTGTAGCGGCATAAACTACGCCTAGGAATTTTGCCCCGGTTCTATTACTTGCCTCAAGGGCGAGGTATGATGCGATTTTGGCGTCGGTGTCTATGGGAAGTGCCGGGCCATGGTTTTCCAGGTGCGAGCCCAAGGCTAATATGCCTATTTTATGGATTGCTGGTGACATGATATTACCGGAATCATGGTTTAGTTTTATATTTTTAGGTTCCATATTTTATCTCCGATATAGTGTATGTTTTTTATTGCTTTTCCTGTTTTATTTTTGATCATGGAGGCGCCATTTGTTAAGCTTATTCCTATTGTTATAGGTTTTCCATGTTTTTCATCTACTACTATTACTAGGTCCCCTTTTTTTATAGTAGGGTCTGCGTCTATTATCCCTGGGCTCATCACATCAGCACCATTTGCAAGAAATTTGACAGCTCCCATGTCAACTATGACACGATGAGATTTTATACTAGTTTTAAGGGCGCCCTTAAGGGTGGGGAATGGTTTATCATCGACCAACATTATTAATGGTTGGCTGTTAACGAGTATTAAAGGGTAGGGTTCTGCTTCAAGGAATTCAACAATGGCATTTTCTGGGATAAGCATTGAATAGTCGGCTAATCTTTCTTTTATCCATTTAACCTTTTTTTTCTTTAAATGGTATCTTTTTTTCACCTTCAAGAGGGCTCACCATTATCCTTTTTTCTCTGCTAAGAAAAAATATTATATGTGTAAAGGAAAATTTATATAGTAGTGAAAAGATAAGCAAGATAAACATTTTAGTCAAGTTTAGTCATAGTTTAGCCAAACTTATATTAAGGAGGAAAATTTCGTCCATATCGAACCTGTTTTATCATGTATTTGCTTATCCTCCCAAGGAGGATTATTTTCCTTTAGCGAAACTGTTAAATATACTCCCAGTTAATTGAAGTATTAGGTGATAGTTGTGAATTCGCAAAGAGGTAATATACAAAGACCACTTGATGCACTAGGTAATTCATTGAATTCTCCAGTTCTCATTAAACTGAAGGGTGACAGGGAATTCAGGGGCGTTCTGAAAAGTTTCGACCTCCATATGAACCTTGTGTTAAACGATGCAGAGGAACTGGAGAATGGTGAAGTAACCAGGAGACTTGGAACAGTACTAATTAGGGGAGATAACATAGTCTACATATCCCCATAGCATTAATAAAAAAAAGGTGAATTAAAGCTCATTTTTAGGAGGATTCGAACACATGAAAGGCACTCCATCATTCGGTAAAAGAAACAAGAGTCTGCATATAAGGTGTAGACGCTGTGGAAGAAACTCTTATCATATACGTAAAAAGGTATGTGCCGCTTGCGGATTCGGAAAATCCAAGCGGATAAGACGTTATAGTTGGCAGAATAAGAAAATTAATGGTCGAAGGTTGAAATAAATGTTAGATAACCGGGGCCCTATTGATGTGCGCATAATCGTTGAAGGAGCATCTGATGTGGAGAGCATCTCAAGGGCTCTTCAGGATGTTTCATTAGGCTCCAAGTATCATATCACGATCTCTTCGATAATACCAACCACAAGTCTTGAAATAGCTAAAAGAGCAGTTGAAGGCGCTGACATAGTACTCATAGCAACGGATGCTGACGCAACTGGACGAGAACTTGCAGAAAAATTCCAGAAAAACCTGAAAGAGAATGTGGGGCACATTGAAAGAGTGAAATTACCATATGGCCATGACGTGGAATACATCGATCCCCGGCTTGTGATGGAAGAGATAAAAAATGCTATTATAAGATCTGGTTTATCCTCAATATCTAACATAAGGAAACTTAGAAAACTCGAAGAAAAGATAAACCAATTCAAATCCCAAATAGATGAGTTAACCAACGAAAATAACAAGCTCCAAACTGAAAATGTTAAATTATCCGATGAAATAGAAAAGATCCGAGAAGAGAAAGAAGAATTAAACTCTAATTTAGAAGATCTGGAAGAAAAATTCGCCGACCTCAAGGAGGAATACCAGGAAATCAAAAACAAATACAAAGATCTTAAAAGTAAAAACTTCCTTGAAATATTCCCACTTCATGAATTATGGAAAAACTTTTTTGACGAAGAACTTGAAGATGAGGAAAAGATTGTAAAAGTAGCAGATAAACTCAAAACCGAAAACTTGATCATAGGACAAAACCACATTGCCGCGCCTTCAAAGGAGGATGCTATAACTTGTCTAAGAACTATAAGAACTATTCTACTTTTAATGAGCGAAAAGGAATGATGAAACCGTGGGGGGAGAATCTAAAGTGAAGGACAAATGTGGTATCGTGGGCATATACTCCTCTAATAAAGATGAGGATATAGCCCCCCACATTTACTATGGACTATACGCCCTCCAACATCGCGGACAAGAATCAGCAGGCATATCAACTTCAAACGGCGAAAAATTTTACACACACAAAGGAATGGGACTAGTATATGAAGTATTCAACAGCAAAAAACTGAGAACACTCAAGGGTAACATGGGTATCGGTCATGTAAGATACTCTACAACAGGGAAATCTAGGATAGAAAATTCACAACCATTCCATAGTAAAATAGACGGTTTTGATATTGCCATAGCCCATAATGGTGACATAGTAAATTCATGGAAACTTCGAAGCGAACTGGAAAAAGAGGGCTGCACATTCAAATCAACCACAGACTCCGAGGTTATCAGCCACCTGATCAGGGGGGAATACCAAAAGAACGGCGACATGATAAAAGCCATCGAAAAAGCATCAAAACGACTCATAGGATCATATTCCCTCGTAATCCTCTTCAACAATGAATTATATGCAGTGAGGGATCCTCTGGGAATAAAACCATTAGCATTAGCAGAAAAAGATGGTACAAGGATGGTGGCGTCTGAAAGTGTTGCATTCGATGTTATAGGCGCCGAATACCAAAGGGATATACAACCAGGAGAGATAATCCACCTAAACAATGAGATGGAATCACATATCATCAAAGGCTCCGAAAAGCTTAAAAGAGCCCATTGCATGTTCGAATACGTATACTTCGCACGACCAGACAGCATAATCGACGGCAGGAACGTTTATGAGGTTCGCTTAAATATTGGCAGAGCACTCTACAGAGAACATCCAGCCGATGTAGATGTAGTGATGCCAGTACCAGACTCTGCTATAACAGCCGCAATCGGCTACTCAAGAGAATCAGGGATACCCTACGGTGAAGGCCTTATAAAGAACCGTTACGTGGGTCGCACGTTCATCATGCCAACCCAAGAAGAAAGAGAAACAGCCGTCAAACTCAAAATGAACCCCATAAAATCAGAACTCAAAGGCAAAAGAATAGTATTAATAGATGATAGTATAGTTAGGGGCACAACATCAAAAGCCCTCATAGACGTGCTAAGGGATGCTGGAGCACGTGAAATACATTTAAGGATAGGATGCCCACCCATAGTATCACCTTGCTATTATGGTATTGCAATGGCAACAAAAAGAGAACTTTTAGCAGCCAATAAAACAATCAAGGAAATAAGTGACGTATTAGGCGTTGATTCCTTGGGTTATCTGAGCATAAGGTCACTAGTAGAAGCTATTGGCATCAACAAGGAAAATCTCTGTACAGGATGCCTCAGTGGAGATTACCCCACACTCCTACCATCATATATAAAAGAATAAAATTATTTATTTCTGGGTGGATTTATGGTTGAACTTCTATCACCTGCTAGAGATTTTCCCTCAATCTCAGCAGCCCTTAAAAATGGTGCTGATGCAGTTTATATCGGCATGGAAGGCTGTAACCTCAGGGCTAACGTATCCAATTTCAGCCTAGAAGAAATAAAAGAGGCCACAAGGATAATCCACGACAATAATGCGAAGATATACCTTTGCACAAACACTATCCTTAAGGACAAAGACCTTGAAGACTTGGAATCAAAGCTACCAACAATACATAGCCTAGGAGTAGATGCCCTCATAGTATCAGATCTTGGGGCAATTGAATTAGCTGCAGATAATGGACTTGAAGTCCATGTAAGCGTCCAGGCCAACATCACAAATACTAGAAGTTTAAAAATACTTAAAAAAATTGGGGCTAAGAGGGTTATACTATCAAGGGAACTTTCACTTGATGAAATAAAAGAAATTACAAGGAAATCTCCAATTGAAATTGAGGTTTTTGTCCACGGAGCTCTTTGCATGGCAATATCAGGGCGCTGCCTTTTAAGCTATCACCTTTATGGTAAAAGTGCAAATAATGGGGAATGCCTACAACCATGCAGAAAAGCATGGAAGATAGTATCAGAGGATGAAGAGACACTAATATTAGATTCAAGTCCAGATGGAAACATTAAAAGTTATATTTTAAGTCCAAGGGACCTCTGCATGATAAAACACATACCATCACTCGTTGATGCTGGCATCCACGCCCTCAAAATCGAAGGAAGGGCAAGACCAGCAGACTATGTTGCAACTGTAACACGCGTCTACAGAGAGGCCATAGACTCCCACCTTAAAGGGTCATGGAAATTCAAAAAAGAATGGATCAAAGAACTCCAAAAAGTATTCAACAGAGGATTCGACCAAGGATTCTATTTCAAACAACCAAAACAAGGACCCCCACAAAACAGGGCAAAATATATTAAAAAAGACATCGGCCAAGTCCTAAATTATTACAGGAAGGCCAAAGCAGCCGAAATAAGACTCTGGGATGAACTCAAAATAGGAGAAGAGATAATATTCCAGGGAAAAACAACAGGCTCTTTAACCCAGAAGGTTAAATCCCTCCAAATAAATAAAAAGAACGTTAAAAGAGCCGATAAATGCAGAGTCGGGGTTAAAGTAACAAGGAAGGTTAGGCCCGGCGACCTCGTATATAAAAGGGTTAAAAAAGAGAATTCAATAGAAGACTATTAGGTGGTGCATAATATTGATAAAAGTAGAAGATGCGATGCAAAAAAATGTTATAACAATCAAAGATGATATGAAAATAGAAGAAGCCGCCAGGATATTAAGGGAAAACAGGATAAGCGGCGCCCCAGTAATAGACAAAAACAATAAATTGGTCGGCATATTAAGTGAAGGGGACATCATAAGACTCCTAGAGGTTCACTCACCCAAATTAAACCTTATACTACCCTCCCCCCTAGACCTCATAGAACTCCCCATCAGGATGAAACATGAATATGACGAGATAGTGAAAGGACTAAAAAAAGCAGCGATCATATCAGTCAATGAAATAATGACCCGAAAACCTATCACAATAAAAGCCAGCCAATCAGTATCAGATGCAGCTGAAATCATGGACGAACATAAAATAAAAAGATTACCGGTAGTAGACGAGAAAGGAAACCTCATAGGTATCATTACAAGAGGTGATATCATAGGAGCAATAGTAAAATCATAGACTGGGAGGCCGCCATTAGATGACAAAAAAGATAGCAATATATGGAAAAGGGGGTATCGGCAAATCAACAATAGTTGCTAACATAGCAGCCTCCTACTCCCCCGAATATAATGTGCTAGTTATAGGCTGCGACCCCAAAGCCGACACCACAAGAACATTATATGGTTCGCGGATACCCACAATACTATCTATTCTAAGAAAGAATAAAAAACCAAAACCTGATGAGGTTGTATACAAGGGCTATAATAATGTTTCTTGTGTCGAAAGTGGCGGGCCTGAACCTGGTGTTGGTTGCGCCGGCCGCGGAGTCATAGTTGCAATGAACCTCCTTGAAAGACTTGGAGTATTTGAGGAATCCTTTGATATTATAATATATGATGTGCTCGGCGATGTTGTATGTGGGGGTTTCGCAGTACCGTTAAGGGAAGAATTCGCAGACGAAGTCTATATTGTAACCTCTGGCGAGTACATGTCACTTTATGCAGCCAATAATATAGCTAAGGGTATAAAGAAACTTAACAGCAAACTTGGGGGTGTAATCTGCAATTGTAAAGGTATTAAGGATGAAGTCAAGATCGTGGAATCTTTCACAGACAGGATAGGATCAAAGGTTGTTGGGGTTATCCCAAGGAGCGAACTTGTACCAAAGAGCGAAATCGAAGCAAAGACTGTTATAGAAAAATTTCCAGATTCAAAACAGGCAAAGGTTTACCATGAACTCGCAAGAAAAATCTATGAAAATAAGGATTTCACTATACCCGAGCCATTAAAAATGGATGAATTTGAAAGATTCTTCAGAGAACTCAAAGAAATTTTTAAGGTTTCAGATTTTCAAGGGACATGACCTCAGCGCCCAACTCCTCCATAACATTTAAAATTGCATTTTTAGCAGCTTCTACATCCCGATAATAGTGTAGATGAGATTTGCAGTTACAATCTGAACAGCCAAAACCCTTTATTGACTTTGGATTCTCCAAAGCTTTGGAGATCAAACATTCAAGGCGCCTTTCATCTATTGTAAATATCACATCATCTATATTTACATCATCATGGGCTAGAATATAATCTATATGCCAATGAATCTTCTTATCCCTTGAAAGATGTCTCCTAATCCTAGCCTCTAATGAATTAAAAGCCGAGCCCACATATATATAACATCCACTTTCTATTTTAACCATACCAAGGCTGCCAACATTCAAATATGAAGGCTTCTCCACGTTAATGACTAGACAATAACTTCCCCTCAAATATTATCCCAGCTTTTATCTGCTAATAAGTATATTATACTTTCACAATAAGAAAAAAAATCTTTTTGCCTTAATGTTGGATGTGGTATCATGAAATATGTATTTTATGCCAAGGGCCATCCTAATGTAACCTCGAAGCATAAATCTACATTCGAGATTACTATGGATAAGGAAATTGGAAAAACAGCTGATTGTATTATAGGTGTTGGTTCGTCAGTTTCCATGAAAGACTTTCCAAGAGAACTTAAAAAGGCGATCGCGAATAAAAATGCCATGATAAAAATTGCGTTAAAAACAGAGAATGCAGAGGATGAGATAACTGGTAGGGGCCATCCAGATTTGACATTGGATCATCCGACAGATATTGTGTGTCGTAAAAGTGATTATATATGTAATAGAACCCTTATGATAAAAGCTGATAAAGCTGCTTGCAACCTTAAAAGAGAATTGATAGAAGATCTAAAAAGAGGTTCTAGTCTTAGGGTTGAAATAATATTGACTTCCTCCCCGCCCCATCGGACGGAACATTCTTAGCTTGAAAGTAAAATAAAAAAAAATAAAATTGTGTGATGGCGTATAAAGGGTTCAGGGTCTTAGAATGGTAAGCTTGCATAGGTTCCTAGTATTTTTCCAGTTACTGTGTTCCAACTGTTTATTACGCCGAGACTGTTTCTGCTGCTTGTTGCATCTGCACTATACCATTTCCCGTTGATGTATAATTCGGCCCAGACATGTCCATAGGTTCCACTGGAGAATGTGCAGATCCCATGTTTGTATCTTGCTGGTATTCCCGCTGCTCTTGCAAGCGCCACGAGAAGATGGGCATGATCACAACAGTTGGCAGTACGATACTTTAAGGTTCCAACAGCACCATATCTTGTATTATAATAAAAGCTGTAGCTTATACTGTCACGAACCCAGTTGAATATTGCTTTGGCCTTATCCCATGTGCTGTTGAGGCCGGCTGTCAATTTACTTGTAAGTGACTGGATGCTAGGATCTTTTACTTGGCAGTTTGCTGTTGTAGCAAGATATTGGCTGAGTCCAGAATTTGATGAGGATCCTTGATTTGAAGTGTTCCCCGAGCTTGTTGAAGATCCTGAATTTGTTGGTTGAATATTGTTTGGTACTGTCACATAATTTGGTAGTCTATAATTGGTACTGTAGAATACAAGTATTTTGCTCATAGCATAGGCTAGATTCTCTGGTGATATTTTCCCAATAACGGTGGTTAAATAATTTGGTAGTCTACCATTTGTTTTTATGAAGTTGACGAGTGTAGATGCTGAATTGATGTAATATGGTTTTGTTAGGGTGCCTGTTGCAGTTCCTGTGGGTTTAGGTGCGCTGGCAACCTTTATTAAGTTTAATGTGGCTGTTTTTTTGCCATTGTTGATGTTTAAAATGGATTGTGCCATAAGGTATGTGAACTGTTCTTTTGTCACATTCCGATCTTTGACTTGAACAGTTGCTGGGAGTGCATTTTTTTTCTCTGCATAACTTTTAACTGTTTTAGCAGCTTTTATTACATCTCCTGTTGTTATAAGTGAACTTGTCTGGGCCTCTCCGGCTGCAGCATGCAAGTTTGTTTGATCATTTTGGCTATTATTGGTTGTTATGTTATGTGCATGACATGCTCCTATGTTTAATAGGATGAGACATGTCATGAGCATATAGGTTAACTGTTTAATCGAAATTTTACCGCCTCCATATCCTGGCATTCATATGGGGGAATGCCAAGATGATATAACATTGTGACATTGATGTTATATATAAACATTTTGGTCCAATTCCGGGGAAAAAACGATTTCAGAGCTTCTTAAAAGATAAAAAAAGTTATCAAAAGTTTTTATTTAATGGATATGTTGGTTTAAATTATTAAAGAGTATTTTGAAAATCCGGGCTTTAAACGATCCTATATTGTTCAATAAAGCAATCTATATATTTATAGTGTCAATAGGCTCTGCATGGTATAATGATAATCACGGACAAAAAGGCATTATCAAACATTTCAAACTTTAATACCCTTTTTTAAATTATATAAGCTCCCATCTCTGGATAAAAAACAAAAAGACCATTTTAGAAAATTTTTCTCGAAAGATATAACTCAAAAAAAATTAGAGGAGTAGATGAATGAAATTTTAGATGCAGGGGACGGGATTCGAACCCGCGAAGGGACTCCCCCACTAGGCCCTCAACCTAGCGCCTTTGACCACTCGACCACCCCTGCATAACTAGAAGATAAAAAAACGGCAATAAGAGAATATTTAGCTTCTCTGACTGGTCAATAACAAATTTATATGATGGTCATTATATAAACCTTTTGGAGTGAACTACCCCAGTTAACGGAGAAGGCTTTCTACTTCATATAATGAACTCGCCTCCTGCTAACCTTATTGTAAGAGATCACAAGTAGTAATGGTTCTTTCTCCACGGGCATTCAAGGCTGTTTCAGTTCCACATCTAAGACGCTCAGGGAAGCGTTATGGTCTCTGTCCGCCCCCTAACCGCTTTTTCGGATATGCAAAACTTTTTACTCATCTACCGGCTCTTTCAGCCCTTGTAGACGGGAAGTAAGAAAAACTTAAGTTCTATATTTCTCAACAGAACTATATAAATCTTTCTTTTTCTACCTTCACTAGCTGCATCCCCTCGATTTCTCAAAGGGACTTAAAAGCAACAGAAAGTTAAAAAAAATAGGACCCTTCAAACACTAAAAAAATATACTTGGAAGAATCTAAAAAGGCGTTAAAAAAAAATGCTAAAAATCTGCATGAGAAGAACATGTAATAGCGGATCCTCAATAATCCTCACAAATAAGATATATGTTCATACAAGATGGAAAGAACCCACTAACAAAAATATTCCACACCAATGAAACGAGAGAAAAAAAACTGAAGCCCAAATTTAACCCCAAATCCTCGAAAATGGAATCTCACATTTTTTTCACTAAAAAACGTTAAAAAATTCAAGAAAAAAAGATACACCCTACACTCTACCAAGTAATGTACCCATGCTCATTCCCAAAAAAAATTATAAGTGGTAATTTCAATTCTAACATAAGAAAAAGGGTCCTAAAAAAAAGTTGAAATCCAAGATTTTATCGGGAGATCATAATGTTATGTGAAAGTCATAAACCTAACCTAATGATCAATTTTATATATTAAGAAAGGATATACTCCTAAGAAGATTATTTGAAAAGAATACAACCCCACATCTTTTCGGATAATAATTGCTGGGGGTAATAACTATAGACCCCCCCACAAGGCCTGAGAGTTTTCCTCATGAAATCCAACCCTGATAAAATTTGAGAAAACACAATTTGCCAGCCAAACAAATATATTTCCATGTAAAAAGAAAACCATAAAAAATTATCTTTCCGGAGGAAAAAGCCTGTGAAAAACAACATCGAAGAACTCCAAACAAAACTTTTGAAATCTGCACATAGAGGGGATCTTGAAGGAACAGCTAAAATCCTCCTAGAACTCGGTGAAACCTACCAAAAACTTAACATGGAAAATAAAGCCCTTGAAAGTTATGAAAACGCCCTAAAACTTTATAATAAATGTGAAAACACCCATGGTGAAGCACTTTCAATCTTTTATATTGGGACAATCTATGAAAAAAAAGGAAAACATAAGAATGCCCAAAGAATGTATAAAACCGCCGCTGAAAAATTTAAAACCCTCAATGACACCAAAAACCAAGCAAGGGCCATCTATCGTCATGCTAAGATATCTGAGGAACAAGGCGAATTTAAAGAGGCCCTTAAAGCATACAAAGAGTATAATAGACTCTGCACTCTTATGGATGATAAAGCAAAGGCGCTGGCATCTTATGCTAAAATAAACAGCATAGAGGAACATTTATCTAAACACACTATATCGCTTAAAAATCAGATTTGGCCATCACTTATAGGATATATTATATTAATATTTTTTGCTGAAACCTTAACAGCATATGTGAACGTCGCGGCCGGCCTTGGGGTTCATATACTTATTTTATTTGTTTTGTTGATTCATTCTTCGTTAGTTTCCAATGAAAAGTTTCGGGAACTTTTAAATTCCATGATTATATTGCCATTGATTAGGATTGTAGGTTTGTCGATGCCTATTATGGCTATTCCACGCCTTTACTGGTTTATAGTAATATCATTACCATTGTTTGCTTTGGCATATATATTAATCAAAGATCAGAATTTAGAAATTGAAGATGTTGGTTTAACTTTAAAGAAGCCTAAGTTACAGTTTTTAATAGGTTTAACAGGATTTCCGTTGGGTTATCTTGAATTTATGATTTTGCATCCGAAGCCATTGATACCGATGCAAAATTTCCTATATTTATTTTTGGGTTTCTTCATACTGTTGATATTCAGTGGACTTTTAGAGGAGTTACTATTTAGGGGAATATTACAAAGGAATTCGGAAAAACTTCTTGGAGCTTTACCGGGGCTATTATATGCATCTGTATTGTTCACTGTATGTCATATTCAATGGAAATCGATCTATGAGCTTGTATTCGTATTCTTGATAGCCATATTCTATGGTTATATGTATCAAAAAACCAAGAGTATTATTGGTATAACATTTTCCCATGGATTATCTAATTTCATAGTATTTCTCTTATTTTGAGCCGCTGCTAGACCCCTCCCATTCCGAAAAGAATTGGATAAAGCAGTGACTGTAAGTTAAAATTAGGTGACAGATACTTTAATTGTCTAAAATGTGGGTGGAAAGCTGACAGAGACTACAGCACCCTACCTAAAAATAGTACACTTGGAGCCGGGACGTCTTCGAATGCCTTTGAAGAATCTTCCATCCCCTTTTCAATGTTATTTTTCAGAAGGAAGTGATCGAATGGCGAATTTCCTTTATGAAACGGAACTCCCAGTTCTTAGGGTGGGGTATTTCACTGTCCTTCGTTTAGTAGCTCTTTAATGTAATCTGTAAGTTCTTTCCCTATATTTTCATCTTTTAATGCGAATTCTATGGATGTTTTAAGCCAGTCAAATTTGTTACCAATATCATAGCTTTCGCCATTAAATATGTAAGCATAGAGTTTATCAAGGGATCTCATGGCATCTGTTAATTGAATTTCGCCACCAACACCGGGTGGGGTGTCCTCTATGTGGTCAAATATCTCAGTTTTAAGTATGTAGCGGCCTGTTATGGCAAGATTAGATGGGGCTTCGTTTAATGGAGGTTTTTCAACCAAGTCCTTTACTATGTAAAGGTTGTCTTTGATGGGTTTTGGTTTAATCACCCCATATCTTTCGACTTTTTCCTTTGGAACTTTTTCTACTGCAATAACTGATGAATCATACTCTTCGTAAATATCTATAAGTTGCCTGGTACATGGGGTATCTGAGGTTGTTATAGTATCCCCTAGAAGGACTGCGAATGAGTCTTCGCCATCTATATGCTTTTTGGCGCAATAGATAGCATCTCCAAGCCCTTTCTGTTCTTTTTGTCGTACATAGTAGATATCTACAAGTTCGGAGATGGATTCAACTTCTTTTAAGAGTTCGTGTTTTCCATTTTTTTCTAGGAAGTATTCGAGTTCAAATGATTTGTCAAAATGGTCTTCGATCGATCTTTTACCTTTCCCTGTTACTATGAGTATGTCATCTATATCTGAGGCAACGGCTTCTTCAACTACGTATTGTATTGTTGGTTTATCGTATACTGGTAACATTTCCTTTGGTTGTGCTTTAGTAACGGGTAAAAATCGCGTGCCTAGGCCAGCTGCTGGTATAACGGCTTTCATATCATCCCCCCACGATTCTTACTATTTTATTGGTGTTGTGACAATCTTATGAATTAATATGCTTATGAAAACTATCAATAATGGTATTATTATGATATTGGATCCTGATATGAGAGCTTTTGTGTTCCTGTAGTTTTTCTCTGAGCTTAGAATTTCTTTTAATGATAGGAATGCTGCAAGTGCAATAACTGCCATTATGCCACATATCATGGCCTGGCTTGTGCTAAGCGTAATATTAGTAATTGCTATGGATATTGTGGATATCATGATAACACCATTTATAGTGTCTTTCTTTTATTTAATTTAAGTTTTTTCATAAAATTAGTTTTATCAATTTTTTTGATTTTTAAAGTTTTATATCTACTTTTAATACCGCGTATGATTTCAACTTCTTTTCCAAGAATGAGGGATAACTCCTTCATAATTTCTTTGTTAGCTTTCCCCTTAGATGGTGGAGATTTCACTTTAATTTCCAATCGTTTTCTCCAAGGATTGTAATCGCCAATTTCAAACTTTGATGATTTTACAGAAACCTCTATATCGACTAGAATGTCATCACCATCTTCTTTTATAACCCCAATTATCATCACCATTATCTTATTGTGGCGGCCTCTAATTTATCCTGACTTGGGCGTTCACAGTTTATTTTTGCTTGTTGTTGCCCATATGAATTCCTATGTGTGTGTGGGGGGTCGTGTTGCTGAAATCTATAAATTAGGAGAAATATTTTGCTTTTTTCGGGTGATTTTATGATTTATTCTATATTTGCTGGATTTTCCATATAAGTGTAAATGCTTTTATTGTTTAGGGTTATTCAGGTTTTTTGTGGTGCTGTGATATTGGTATTCAGCTATTATTTTTCTATCCCGGTTTGATGGGGGATATGCTCTTGGGTGTGGCTTCTGCAATTTTGGTGACATTTAGGTGGTGCTTGGTCAACTAATGGGGATGGTTCTTCTCGTCAATATTATATTTTGGCAGGGAATAGCGCAGCTATTATGGGATCGTTCAAGTCTCTTATGCTTCACTTAGTTTGTATTGATCTTAAAATTGAACTTTTTGTTGAGCTTTTGATGCCATTTCCATGCTGTTTGGATTATATCTTTTAGTTCTGTGAAATTTGGTGTCCATCCGAGGACCCTACGTGCCTTTTTTGAACTTCCGATTAGGCGTGGCGGATCTCCTAATCTTCTTTCAGTTTCTATCGTAGCTATCTCTTTTCCTGTAATTTCACTACAAGTTTTTATAACTTCTTTTACTGAGAACCCGTCACCATTTCCAAGGTTGAAAATTTCGCTTTTATCTTCTTTTAGGAATTCAAGAGCCCTCCAATGCGCATCTGCAAGGTCCATTACATGTATATAGTCTCTTATGCATGTGCCGTCGGGTGTTGGATAATCTGTGCCGAAGATTTCAACATTTTCCCGCTTACCAATCGCGGCGTCAAGGACTATTGGTATTAGGTGGGTTTCTGGTTCATGCCATTCCCCTATCTCGGCTTCTGGGTCTGCGCCAGCAGCATTAAAGTATCTTAGTGAAACATAATTGAAATCATAGGCGTTACTATAATCCTTCAGGATTTCTTCTACCATGAATTTAGAGCGACCATATGGGCTTATGGGTTTGCATGGGTGATCTTCAGGTATTGGGATTTCCAGCGGATCCCCATAAACTGCACAAGTAGAGGAAAAAATGAAATTTTTAACATTATTTTTTATCATGGCATCCAAGAGATTCAAGGTATTTTTAACATTGTTATTGTAATAGGCTTTGGGATCTTCTAGGGATTCTCGCACATCAGTGAGGGCCGCGAAATGCATAACAGCACTTATATCATATTTTTTGAATATTTTGTCAAGTAGTTTTTTATTTCTAAGGTCTCCTTTTATAAATTTCCCCCATTTAACAAATTCCTCATGCCCTTTACTTAAATTATCAAGTATTAGTGTATCATAACCTTCATTTGAGAGGAACTTATTAACATGGGATCCAATATAACCCGCACCACCAACAATGAATATCATATATTACGATATGCTATCCACTATTAAATAATTTTTTTTGTAAAGAATTCTTGTAAACTACTCCCTTGCTTATGCAAGGAATTTTTCGCTTCATTCATTAGGAATTACCCAGCAGCTCTCTCAGCCTTCTAAGGTTTAGAAGTGCTAGATTTTTACTGGTGTGAATTCAGACTTTCCCAGCCCTAGGCTGCTGGTAGCAATAACATGTTCATGGGAACTTATATATAAAAAAACTCGACACTATCACCTTCCATACCCCTCTTATTCCCCCTTTTAGAATAGGATTTAGCAGCAACAAAAAAAAAGGTTAAAAGAAATCTTTTTTTTTTATGCGATTTTTTGGGGCGCGTTTGTATGATGGGGTGAGATCAGGGAAAAAGTTAAATTATCTGTGTTTTTCTCTTCTTTTGACTATCATGAATAAGGAGATGAAAAGAAGCATTGAAATAATACCGAACCCGGATATGACCCCCTCATATGTATTAAAACCTGTTTTAAGCTCGACATATGTTATCTGTATAATGGGGCCGATGAATGAGAGATTATTGAATGATATTGATAGTGGGAATTCTACTATTAGGCCTTTGTTGATAAATGGGTAGAGTGGAAATATTGGGGAGACATCTAGGATGTCTAGGATGAGATGGGAGAATATAAAAAAGGCTATTATACTCGTATAAATCTTGGATCCTTTTGTGAATTTTTCTATCATAAAAAGGGGTGTTAATAATAGTGTTAAGGTGATGATAGAATGGAGAACACCAGGCGCCCCGAGGGCCTTGTCAAAGTCTGGGAGCAGGCCAAATAATGCTAGGGCGAAAATGTAATAGTGGTTGAATAGTTCCTTTTCGAGAAAATATATTATTGTTAGGGGTATGAAAATATGGGTTAGGATGTCCATTTTATATTCCTCTTGGTAAGTTATCATTTTTTTCTATTATTTTTTTTGGCGGGGTGCGGATAGGGCTTTTTTATGGATAATATTTTTTAATGGAAGTTTCATTATTTAATTTTGTTCATACTCTGCTTTTTAGCCGATAAAAGTATTACCATTTCATGATATGTATAGTATTATCATAGTTTTTTGAAATTGTATATTATATTTTCATGCGTGGTTATTAATAATGTTTTTATATAGTAGATTTTAGCTATATTAGTTAGTTTATTTAGTAATGGATACATTTATATATTAGATATTTAATATTATAAGTATACAAAATAATGGTGGATGTTATGTAATGGAGGTGATTAAATTGGTTGAAGAAACACAGACTTCTAGAACCCTTGAACTTGTTCTTGGGATAATCGGGGGCATCTTCGGACTCCTCGGCGGCCTCTTTGCAATTGTATTTTCAGTGTTCGTCTCACGCGCGTTATATCTTGGTATCAGCGCAATCTTAGCATCGATACTCGGTATAATAGGAGCCATTTACGTGCGTGAAAATCCACGAAACGCCGGCATAATCTTGATTTTCAGTGCTATATGGCTCTTGATAAGTATATCAGCATTCTCAATCCCGGGAACAATATTTCTAGGTATAAGCGGTATTTTGGGAATTGTAAGGAGGTGAGCAGATGGATATGAAGATAGTCACGCCCATAATATTATTGGTGCTTGCAGTAATTGCAAGTGGCTGTACCAGCACATCAAACACTGGAAATTCGACTGAAAGCAACATAAAAGTAGAAGAACTCCAAGTAATTCCAGAAGGCTACGGATCTTACACAATAAAAGGTAAAATAACACCTTTAAGAGACTTCGATTATCTTGAAATCGTGCTTAAATGGTATGATGCAGAAGGCAATATCATACAAACTGACCCTCTCGCATGGAACATTAACAATGCCAAGTCAAGCCAACCTATTAAATTCAGCACATACTCATATATAGATACAGGCACACCAACAAAAGTCGATCTAATGATATTCGAAGACCCATTCTCAGGTGGTGGAGATGAAAGTTCAGCCATATACAAAACCACATTAAACCTTTAATCACGTTCTTTTATTATTTCTTTCCTATTTTTCCCATGATATCTTCTAAAATACGGGATATTCACAATAGACATTTTTAGATTACTAAGCTCTCACGAAGATTATCTATTTCATAATCCATAATCAAGATGAAATGATAACTAACAGAAGGGATGAAAAAATTTTTATTAAACACTTCCCTTATATAAGAGAGGCAGAATAAAATTATGAGGGAGATCAGAATATGACATGTACTGTACTAGTAGGTGGCGGATGGGGTGATGAAGGTAAGGGAAAATGCATAACCTACCTTTGTTACCATGATAAACCATCCATAATCGCCAGGGCTGGTGTAGGACCCAACGCAGGGCACTCAGTAGAATTCAAGGGCGAAAAATACGCCTTAAGACTTACACCATCCGGTTTTATTCATAGGGATGCGAAGCTACTAATCGGAGCCGGTGTCCTAATAGACCCCGAAGTCTTCCTAGATGAAATGGAAAATCTAAGCAAATATAATGTTAGAGAGAGAACATTCATAGATTATCGATGCGCCATCATAGAAGAAAAACATAAAATACAAGACAGATCATCCGCCTACTTGTCAAAGAAGATCGGTAGCACAGGTACAGGTTGCGGGCCCGCGAATGCAGAGCGCGTCATGAGAACAGCCAAACTTGCACAAGAAATAATCGAACTCGAAGAGTATTTGACTGATGTGCCCCTTGAAATAAACAGGACACTTAATGAAGGCGGTGATGTTTTCATTGAAGGTTCACAGGGCTTTGGACTCTCACTCTATTACGGCACCTACCCCTACGTCACTAGTAAGGACACTACTGCAAGCACAGCCGCGGCTGATGTTGGTGTAGGACCAACACGCATAGACGAGGTTATAACAGTATTCAAGGCATATGCCACAAGAGTGGGTAAGGGGCCTTTCCCCACAGAGATAAGCCAGGAAGAAGCCGAGAAGATGGGATTAGAAGAGTATGGTACCGTTACTGGTAGGAGACGGAGAGTAGGCCTTTTCGACATGGATATGGCAAGGGAATCATGTATGATAAATGGGACGACACAGATAGCAGTTACTTGTGTTGATCGTTTATATCCAAGGTGTGAAAGGGTTCGTGAATATTCCAAGCTTTCAGGCGAAGCTAAAAGGTTTATTGAGGAGATAGAGGATGCTACTGGCGTGCCAGTGACTATAATATCTACTGGCCCCGATCTTGAGGATACTATTGATTTGAGGGGTGAACTTTTATAGTTCCCAGAATTGGTTGAGTGTACCCCATTTGCCGTGGCGTATGGCTTCCTTCACAAACCTTACGGCCCTTTTTACACTCTCTTCTAGACTGTAACCTTTTGTTAGGTGGGCGACTATAGCAGCTGAGAATGAGCACCCGCTTCCATGGGTGTTACTGCTCTTGATTAATTTCTCTTCGAAGATTTTAATCTTTCCATTGAAGAATATGTTTTTACCTTTGAGGTGGCCTCCTGTGATTATTACATTGCATTTTTTACCTATTTTCTTGGCGGCTTTTTCAGCGTCTTTAATTGTTTTTATTCGGGTGTTGGATAGTGCTTCGGCTTCTTGTAAGTTAGGTGTTACTAGTATGCATTCTTTGAGTAGATATTTTTTAATGGCTTTTATTGTTCCATTTGTTGATAGTGGTGAGCCTGATTCTGCTATCATCACAGGGTCTGTGACCGTTTTAAGTTTATATTCTTTTATCTTTTTTGTGACTGTTTTTATGATATCTTCTGAGTATAGCATTCCTGTTTTGGCGTATTCTATGGGTAGGTATTCCATGATTAGGTCTATTTGTTCTTCTATGAACTCTGGGGGTACTGGGTGTATGTTGGCAACTCTATTAGGGTTTTGGGCTGTTAAGGCTGTTATGGCGGCTGTCCCATAGACTTTGAGGGCTGTGAATGTTTTGATATCATTTAGGATGCCTGCGCCGGCTGAGGGATCAAATCCAGCGATTGTTAATGCGATCATATGCTTCTCCTAGATTTTTTTTATTTGAAGTCTTTCAACGCCCCGGGATGGTTTCACTTTTAGTCTGAGCTTTTCTAGGTAGGATTTTGTATGTGTGTTTTTTCCGTGGAGTATTATTTCGCCAAGGTCTTCTGCTGTGTTCACATCTAGGGAAAGGTAGAATGAGTCATGGATTTTAATGGAGAGCTTTAGTTTTTTAGCCTCTTTTATATGTTCGAAGAAACTGCAGTCCCCGAAACGCAATTTTATCGTCCTTGGGGGGAATAGAAGTGCGTTTGTCCCCCCGCCTTTTGCAGGGGCTATTATCACATCATGTTTTTCCGCATCTTCAATTAGACCTTTTAGGTTGGCTTTACCAAGTAATGGCACGTCTGATGGTACTATAAGGATTTTGTCGCATTTAGATTCGCACCATTCAATCGCTTGTTGAAGGGCCCCGTTGAGGTCTGTTTTTCCTTTTTCTTTGAGTGTTCGGACTCCTAGTTTTTGGGCGAAGTGTAGAACATCTTGGTCGGCGCTTATAACGATTACTTCATCCACATTTTTTTTCAGATTTTTTGTAACGTCTTTTAGCATGACTTTGAGGAGGTTTTCTCTTTCTTTTGGTGATAGTGTGGGTGAAAGTCTTGTTTTTGCATGTGTAAATGGTGATACAGGGATGATTCCATAGATTTTCATTTTTTTTGATCCTTTAGTTTTTATTTCAGTCCAAGGAAGTCCATGATTTTGTCCAGCCAGTTTTCTCCTTTGGCAAGTATTGTGCTGTTTATGTTTATGGAATTTACTTGTTCTTCGGTGAGGTTGAATTTTGCTATGAGCTCTGCCTTTGCAAATGATAGGTTATCCTTGAATTGGTAGAAATACATGTTGTTTGCCCTTACTGTATAGTAGACTTCTCCAGTGTATATGTTGAAGTTGCCGCCTCTTGCCAATAACCATATTTTTAATTGTGTGTTGAATGCTTCTGAGGGGTTTTCTGGGTTTGAAGATCCTATGACCTCTTGTATCATCCAAGGGGCTTTATTAGATACGTTTAGATGACTTCCTTTGATGGCGCTTTGTTCTGGTTCGATACAATAAGCTGGTATTGTAATGTTACTCTCTGGGAGTATTATTTCATCTCTTGCAATTACAAGATCTTCCGATGCTGGGTTAGTTAAGATTGTTCCTTTTTCTACTTTCACTGGCTTTTTACTGTTGGTAGAGATTAGTATTTGATGGGGGATTGTGCCGGCGGAAGTTATCTGGGTTATATTAACTTTTCCATTTTCATATGCTTCTTTGAGGGTTATACCTCCTTGGCTGAGATAGCAGAGGGCTCCGAAGCCTCCTGCAAAGAGTATTATAAGGCTGATTAGGATTAGAGCCCTTAGGTTCATGTTTACACCATTAATATGTTTTGGCGAGGAAAGCTTTATAGTTAGCTTCTTTCCCACAATTTATACAAGAACTTTTCTTTTCGGTTTCGGTTATCCCGAGGATGTCTAATTTTATTTTTTCTTCCAACTTTTTACCGCATTCTTCATCTCCACACCATGAAAGTGAAATTACACCTTTATTTTCTTTTATTATCTTTTCTGCCTTTTTGAGGTTTTTGACTGTTCTTATATTTTCTCGCATTTTTTTCCATGCCTCTTCTCTAAGCGCCCTAGTTATATCTTTGAGGATTTCCTCTATTTTTTCTTCTAGGCTTTCTAGTTTTATTTCAGTTTTTTCTTTGGTATCTCTTCTTGCAATTACTACCACGCCTTTTTTAAGGTCTCTTGGCCCTATTTCTATGCGGAGGGGTGCTCCTTTCATCTCCCATTCATAATATTTTCTCCCAGCCCTTATATCCCTATCATCTAATTTCACGCGTAAGCCAAGACCTTCTAGTCTTTTTTTAACTTCTTTACAAGCTCCTATAAGCTCTTCTACTTTTTCTTTGAAGATTACTGGTACTATGATTATCTGGTATGGTGCTACTTTTGGTGGGAGTCGTAGGCCTAGCTCGTCTCCGTGGACTGCTATGATGGATGCTATGACTCTGTCAGATAATCCGTAGCATGTTTGGTATGCGTATTCGTGTTCGCCTGTTGGTGTTTCGAATTTTATTTCGAATGTTTTTGAGAATGTTTGTCCAAGGTTGTGGACTGTTGCGATTTGTAATGTTTTGCCATCTGGCATTAGGGTGTCAAATGCTATTGTATAATCAGAGCCTGGGAATTTGTCCCAGGGTGGCCTTTTTGTTATGAGGTATGGTATGGCTAGGCTGTTGAAGAATTCCTTGTAAAGTTTGATGGCTTCTTGTACTTGTTTTTCGGCTTCTTCCATGGTCTCGTGTACTGTATGGGCTTCTTTGAATGTTGTGATTTCTCTTACGCGTATAAGTGGCCTTGTGTGTTTGGTTTCGTATCTGAAGGTGTTAACTATTTGGTAGATGCGTAGGGGGAGGTCTGTGTGGGATCTTATCCATAGTGAGAACATTGGGTACATTGCTGTTTCGCTGGTGGGTCTGAGGGCTAGTTTTTTGTTTAATCTTGTAAGTCCTCCGTGTGTTATCCAGTAGACTTCGTCTTCGAATCCTTTGACGTGTATTGATTCTTTTTCGAGTTGGTCTTCTGGTATTAGGAGGGGGAATAGTGTTTCTTCATGGTCGCGGTCCATGATGTCTCTGAGGATTTTTAGGGTGTTTTTGCGTAGTTTGAAACCGTAGGGTAACCATACATTCATGCCCTTTATTGGATATCTTGAATCTATTATTTTAGCTTCCTCTAGGATGTTATGGAACCATTCGCTGAAATCTATCATTTTTATCCACCATTATATTGACTAGGCTTTTTTTTTAGAAGTTAGCATTTTTTTCTCCAAAAATATTTTTATCAGTAAATATAAGATCTTCAATGGTGAAAGTTATTATCTTATTTCCCTACTTAAAGCTGTTGTTTGTGATGGAAATGAATCCTAGGAAGATAGAGTTGCCAAGGGAGATACATACTGGTCCTGGTGTGATAAAAAATACAGGGGCAATATGTAAAGATCTTAGATTTAAAGGGAAGGCTATGGTTGTCACAGGCTATAAAACCTTTAATATAGCTGGTAAAGATGTTATAAAGAGTCTTGAATTGGAAGGTTTCGAAGCCGAGCACATAAAAGTTAAGGAGGCTTCCATGGAAGCCGTTATGATGGTTAAGGAAAACCTTGATGATATCTCATTGGTCCTTGGTGTGGGCGGTGGCAAAGTCATAGATGTTGCCAAGATGGCCGCCACACTCGCTGGCATATCTTTTATTAGCGTGCCTACAGCTGCTTCCCATGATGGTATAGCCTCGCCTAGAGCATCGATCCGTGACGGTGAAAATGGTTCGGTTTCAATGAAGGCAACTTCGCCTATGGGTGTTATAGCAGATACTGATATAATAATTAAAGCACCCTTTAGGTTGCTTGCCTCTGGTTGTGCCGATATAGTATCCAATTATACAGCCATACTAGACTGGAAATTGGCCCATAGACTCCTTAATGAACGTTATAGTGAATCTGCAGCTGCACTTTCGCTCATGACAGCCAAAATGATAATTAAATCGGCTGCCGCCATAAAGAAGGGGCTTGAAAGGAGCGCTCGCCTCGTTGTGAAATCTCTTATAAGTAGTGGTATAGCTATAAGTATAGCGGGAAGCAGCAGACCAGCAAGCGGATCCGAACACAAATTTAGCCACGCTCTTGACAGTATAGCTCCAAAACCAGCACTTCACGGCGAACAATGCGGTGTCGGGACAATAATGATGATGCACCTCCATGGAGGGGACTGGAGATTCATAAAAGACGCTCTTAAAAAAATGCACGCACCCACAACAGCATATGAACTCGGAATAGAACCTGAATATATAATAGAAGCCCTTACAAAGGCCCACACAATACGTAAGGAAAGATACACCATCCTAGGAGATAGGGGTCTTACAAGGGAAGCTGCCGAAAAACTTGCGAAAAAGACGGAAGTGATCTAAATTGATAACACTAATAGGAGAAAAACTTGCAAAAAAAGGACTAAACTTCATCTATAATGAACCAGCAGAGGCTTGTGAAGATTGCAGATTCAAATCAGTATGTATCAGCCCTTTAGAAGCAGGCAGAATCTACACCATAAAAGAAGTGAAAGACACAGAACATCCATGTCCAATCCATGAAGGTGGAAAAGTAAAAGTTGTAGAAGTGGAAAAAGCCGATATAAAAGCGCTTATAGACTCCAAAAGGGCATTTGAAGGATCCATAATATTATTCGAAGCCCCTGAATGCGATGAAGAATGTGATATGAGAAGCCTATGTTTCCCAGAAGGAGTAAAAACATCAGATAAATGTAAGATTATTAAAAATCTTGGCAGGGCCGATGAATGCAAAAAAGGCTACAAATTAAATAAAGTCCTCCTCCAAATCATCTAAGACAAGGGTGAAATTCCAATGAATTTAAAAAAGATGGTTGCACATAAAGCTGCTGAGGAAATAACAGACGGACAGGTTATTGGTCTCGGCACAGGCTCCACGGCACGATACTTCATAGAAAAGATAGGTATGCGCATCCAAGAGGAGGAACTAGATATATTAGCAATACCCACTTCATATCAATCATTATTCCTTGCAAGAGATTGGCAGATACCCCTCACGAGTATAACAGAGCATGATGTTGATATTGCTGTTGACGGGGCTGACGAGGTTGACAAGAATCTTAACCTTCTCAAGGGTGGTGGAGCAGCCCATACACAAGAAAAGATAATTGACTATTCAGCAAGCGAATTTATCGTTATAGTGGATGATTCCAAACTCTCAGATAGACTAGACAAACCAGTCCCAGTAGAAGTCATACCACTATCATGCCGCCTTGTATGTGAAGAACTGAATTCAATGGGGGCGAAAGTCCAGATTAGAATGTCAGATGCAAAGGACGGGCCAGTTATCACTGATAACGGCAATTTCGTCATCGACGCCGATTTCGGGTCCATTAAAAATCCATCAAAGCTGGAAAATGAAATAAACAGCATCCCAGGAGTCCTAGAGAATGGTATATTTTCTAGAGGTGTTGACCGAGTAATAGTAGCCAGAAGAGATGGGATAATCGAACTATAACATTTCTTATATTCTTCCAAGGTTCGGATGGAATGGAGAATCCGCGGGGTGATTATCCTACTAATTCTTTTCCTATATATGTGATAATGAAAAATGTTGCTAATATCATTACTATTGTAGCCCCAGAAGACACGTCAAGGATATATGAAAGCCATAAACCGGCTGATGTGAATATTATGCCAATTATTGATGCTAATACCATCAACCTGGGGATCCTAGAAGTGAATTGTCTTGCTGTTACAGCCGGGATTGTGAGAAGTGCTATCACAAGGATTATACCAACCACTTTTATAAGGATAACAACACTTAAAGCCACAAGCGTCAAAAGCAACAGATAAAACAAATTTACCGGAACCCCCAAAACCTTTGAGAATTCCTCATCAAAAGATATTGCTGTAAACTCCCTGTTAAATAATATTACACTCGCCACTATAATAAAATCTAATATTAGCATCATCCAAAGGTCTGTTCTTGTAACTGTTAATATGTTACCAAAAAGATAATTGAAAAGGTCAGCAGCATAACCAGGAGTTAAACTTATAAATATGATGCCAAGAGACATTCCAACCGACCATAATATCCCTATAGCAGTATCTTCACTGATTTTAACCTTCTTTGTAGCTATACCCATAAGGAAAGCTGCAATGACACTGAATGGTATCGCCGTAATCACAGGATTCAAACCAAGGAAATAGCCGAGGCCAACACCACCAAATGCCGCGTGGGATATGCCTCCGCTTATGGATACTATCCTTTTAGCCACTATATAGGTTCCTACCACTCCACAGGCTATACTAATGAGGGTTGCTGCTATGAAAGCATTTTGCATGAACTGATATTCAAAAAATTCTAGCATGTTAGTCACCTAATGTTTCCTCAAGACTCTGTGGGGTATACCATGGGCTATTAATTCCACGGGACACTTATAAACATCTTCGATACATTCCAGGGCTTCTTCGGGTGTTCCGTGGGAGAATAGTTTCTGGTTTAGGCAGGCTATCCTGTCAACGTGGGCTGCGACCATCCCTATATCATGGGATACCATTACAATGGCCATTTCATGTTTAAGTTCATCTAATAGTTCGTAGAATTTTTCTTGGAATAGTGGATCAACGCTACTTGTGGGCTCATCTAATAATAGTAGTTCTCCTTCCCTTACAAGGGCTCTTGCAAGGAAAACCCTCTGTAGTTGCCCGCCAGAAAGGTTATCCAGTCTTTCTTCTTTTAGATGGTCTATTTCTAATCTTTCAAGCCATTTATCCACTTTTTCTTTGTCTTCTCTGCTGTAACCTTTGAGAGGGCCATGGTAGCATCCCATGAGTACTGTTTCAAAAACGTTTATTGGGAAATCTGTGTCGAAGTGACGTCTTTGGGGGAGGTAACCTATCTTTTTTCTCGCTGTTTCGGGTTTGAGGCCGAATACTTTGATGTTTCCTTTGGTTGGTTTCAGCAGGCCGATTATCATTTTGAGTAGGGTTGTTTTACCGCCGCCGTTGGGTCCTATGATAGCTAAGAATTCTCTCTTGTAAATTTCGAGGCTTATATCCTCTAGTATTGTCTTGTTGTTGATTTTGTAGTGTAGTTTTTTGATTTCAACTGCTTTTTCCATTTTATTCAACCTTTAAATGTCTTTGAGGATTTGTAGCATTTTTTCCATGTTTTCGATGTAATTTTCTGCGAGTGGGTCTATGGTGACTGTCTTTGCACCTATTTCCTCTGCTATGGCCTTGGCGCTTTGTTTATTTGATCGTGGTGATATGATTATGATTTTTATATTTGCTTTTTTGGCTTCTTGGATGATCTTTGCGAGTTTTTGGGGTGATGGTTCTTTGCCTTCTTGTTCTATGGTGATTTGTTCTATTTTGTAGTCTTTGAAGAGGTAAGTCCATGCTGGGTGATATACTAATATTTTTTTGTTTTGTTTTTCGGTGAGGGTTTGGTTGAATTTTCTGTTTAGTTCTTTGAGCCTTGAAATGTACTGATCCTTGTTTTTTGTATAATAGTCTCTGTTAGCCGGGTCTTCTTTTATAATGGTTTTATAGATGTTTTCAACCATTATTATGGCGTTTTGTGGGGAGGTCCATACGTGTGGGTCTTCTTTTATCAGTTTTATGCCCTCTGAGCAGTTTACTATTTCCATTTTTGGGTTTAGTTCTTTTAGTTTTTCCATCCATGTTTTTTCGAATTCTATCCCTGAGCCTACTTGGAAGTAGATTTTTGCTTTTGATAGTTCTCTTAGTTGGCTTGGTTGGGGTTCGTAGGTGTGTGGGTCTGCTCCGGGTGGCACCATTACTATGACTTTTACTTTGTCTCCTCCGACTGCTTCTATGAATTCTTTTTGGGGCATTATTGATGCTGCCACTACTATCTTTTCTTCAGGGCTTCTTTCACCACCTTTGCTTGTAATATAGAAGGCGCATATTATGATGGTGATTGTCGCGATTAGAATGAATATTTTTGTTTTTTTCATTGCTAGATTTTTATTTGTTTCATCTCTTAAAAAATTTATTAATAAAATCGAAAATATTTAATAATTTTTATGGTAATCTTTTTAAACGTTTATTAATATAGTTTTTGTTCATGACTATAATCAGCATTTCAATAAGCGAAAAGCTCCTAGAAGAGATAGATGCCTTAAAGGATGAGATGGGATTTTCAAGCCGCTCAGATATTATAAGAACAGCATCCAGGATGTTAATAGATGATAAAAGGAAAGAAATGGATATAAAAGGAGAAGTTAATGGTGTGCTCTTCCTCATACACAAAAGAGAAGTTGAAGATAAAGTAAACAATATCAAACACGATTATGAGGATATCATAAACACACAAATCCACAGCCACCTAAAAAACAAGAACTGCCTTGAAATCTTCATCCTAGAAGGTGAAGCTCAAAAAATAAAAAAACTCACCTCCAGATTCCGAAAATGTGGAAAAATGGAACACCTCAAACTTATAATCATTTAGGCCTCCTATACCCATGACCAAAACTGGCATCATACAATCTTGAAGCTTTAAATTCTCCAGGTTCAAGAACATCCCCAACTATGATAATAGCAGTCCTCCTAATACTACTCATTTTCACCTTATCTTCTATATCTGAAAGCCTACCCCTTACTATTTCTTCGTCTTCCCATGAGGCCCTTTTAACAACTGCTACAGGCGTATCATCACTATAATGCTCCCTTAAACTTTTAACAACCTCCCCAATCTTATGAACGCCAAGGAATATGCACATAGTAGAACCATGACTTGCAAGAGCCCCTAAATCCTCCCTTCTAGGTACAGGAGTCCTACCAGAAGGTCTTGTTATTATAACAGTCTGAGAGACCCCAGGCACTGTTAACTCTGTCTTAAGGGCGGCTGCAGCGGCGAAAAGCGAACTCACCCCAGGTATAACATCGAAGGGAATGTTCCTCTTTTTAAGCTCCCTCATCTGTTCCATTATAGCCCCATAAATCGAAGGATCCCCTGTATGTATCCTAGCAACAATCTTACCAGAATTGACACCATCCACCATAACCTTAACAATCTCATCTAAAGTCATGGATGAACTATCATAAACTTCAGCCGAATCAGCCACAAAATCTAGAACCTTCTTATTCACGAGAGAACCTGCATATATCACTATATCAGAATCTTTCATGACTTTAACAGCCTTCAAAGTTAAAAGCTCCGGATCTCCCGGCCCTCCTCCGATAAAGAACACCTTCCCCTTCATATTAAATTCTCCAAGATACTATACCCTATAAAATAATATGTAGGCCACTATCATTAGTACTATGGCCATTAAGAAGCCTATGACAGCCATTCCCCTGTCGCTTCCGAAGATTATGGGGATGGGTCCTATCATTATAACGCCGCCTGTTTTAACCTCTGTGCTTTCCTTTGTCTTGGTGAACATGCCTATGATACTACCGGCGAAAATAAGGAAAATGCCAAAGATTACAAGGATTATCCCAACTATTATTAGTGAATTGGCATTCAATTATGAAACCTCCTGGTATAGGATTATTTTTTTATCTTATATTCTTTTGTGCCTTTGTTATCCCTTTCTTCAAGTAATTCCATTTCCACCATTGCATTTAGGACTTCTGGTATGTCATTGAAACATTCTGGTGAATTTTCGCATAGTTTAATTTCACAGGGGCAGATGATTTTCTCTTTTATTTCTTTTTTTCCCATCCATTGGGGGTTTCTAGTCAATGAATCATGTAGGAGGATGCAGAGCAGTATCCTCCTCTCTTTGTCCTTGTCAACTGGTAACTCTTGGATAATCCCTTTTATCTCCTTTGCAATCATCTTTAATTCTTCCTCTTCTTCTTCTGGGATTATTGTCAAGGCTTTAATTTCTTCTGCTAGGAAATATTCGCCTCTGCTCACATTGAAGCGGTCTTTTTTAAGCACGAGACCTCCGACATCCTCTACGTATTCTTCAAATTCTTCAAGTCTATATGGGCCTCCGCTGAATAATATTATCTTGTACATGCTCCCACCAATCATTTTATAATTTTGTCTATGGTAAAATATGAACTCTTCCCAAAAAGTATATTAATATTTTGTTGTATTATCATAATAAATGTGGAGTACTCTAAAGAATAAATTGTGTCGTGATGATGATGAGAAAATGTAAAATGGGGGTTCTCACAATTGACTTTTTGGTTTCATTTTTCTGGCTATTTTTCATAATATTGTTTTTGGCGTCCATAGTTTCATATAGGATAGATTATGCTAACGATGAAAGGAGTTTAATTGGTTTAAGGGTTTTAATGGATGAATTGGCTGGTGATATTAATCTTGTATTGGCTGGTGGTCCTGGACATGAGATGACATTCACACTTCCCAGTAATATTGATGGTTCACGTTACCAATTATGGGTCAATTCCAGTGGAGTATATGGTATCATCAATGGAAGATATGGGAAGTCTCCAATATACCCATGTATATTGACAGATTCTAATGGAAACAATAGGACAATCACATTAAGGCCAGGTACCAACTACAAAATCAAAAATCTTAAAGAAAACAATAGGACCACTATAATGATAGAGGCGGTATAGGATGGATAAAGGGCAGATAACCGCTGAATATTTTCTTATCATAGGTTTTATAATCCCAACACTTATTCTAGGATCTTATATCATAGGCGATACCTTGGAGTTGAACATGGCTATCGCAGCTGCAAGGGATGGTGCTATCCAGGGAGCTAATATGGATGAACTCGCAATTTACCCAAAAGATGCATACTATGAATATGAGATGGGAAAAAATGTGCTTTTACAACCATCCTCTATCCAGATCATCAAAATAGAGGCTATAAATGAAGGCTACAATAAAACATATGAAAAATATAAAATTAGACTCACAGCATATGCTCATCTAAAAAGAGAAATCTCATCTGACTGTAAAAATTCACTTGGAGATAGGATAAATTATAATATGCGAAAAAATATCTGCATAACATTTAAAACAGAGAATATAACCAATGACTTTTACAATCCAGCATTCTCATATAACTACATGTTCACAACATCAGATGTAAAATGGATATAAAAAGCGAAAACCACTAGTATAATAAACAAGAAAAAATTAATAGGTATATTCCATTATTCATTTCATTGATCAAAAGGTGATTCCTAAGTATAAATTTTTTTTAGGTGTATCCATGACTAAAACGAAAAAAGAAAAATTAGATGATGTACTTTCCGGTTTCATGCAAGTAGGACAAATAAAGGCTTGTGGAATAGTATCCAAGGAAGGTCTTCTTATCAATGCACGCACACCCCCAGACGTGGATGCGAGAATATTCTCAGCTCTATGTTCCACAATCATGGGAGCTGCTGAGGCAGCATCTGGCCAGATGAATACTGGTGCGGTGGATGAAATCACAGTAAGAACCGAGAAAGGTATAATAGTCCTAAAACCTGCAGGTGAGAAGGCTATTTTCACAGCACTTGCGGAACCAGAAGCTCAACTGGGACTTTTACTCGTTGAAATGGAAACTAGAGCAAGTCAAGTTGATGAAATCCTCAAGGAGATGTGAAAAAATGAAGAAAACCTACATCCCCAAACTTGACGATATACTCGGCGGCGGTATGATAGACAATGCCTCTGTAATGTTTTCCGCCGTCCCGGGCGTGGATTCTGAGGCATTCGGATACCAGATGCTACACGGACGATTAAAGGATGGAGATAAAGGTTTTATATTCACGAATGTGGCCGAACCCGATGCAATAACCTATGGATTCAGCTCTTATGGCTGGGACCTTGAAAAATTCCTTGAAAATGGCAATGCATTCTTTGTTGATGGATGTTCACCATTCCTTGGGTTACCATCAACTGCAAAATATGTTATCGAGGACCATTCACAATTAGAAGAGGTCGTACTAGAGGCTATAGAAAATGTGCCAGATGGTATAGGTGTAATAAATAATCTTTCAACCATAATAGATTATCTTGGAGAAGATAAGACAATAGAAATTATAAAAAAATGGAATCTCCATGCTAAAAAACACAACACGAGCCTAGTCTATCTATTCACGAAATGGGATTATACTCCTGGACTAGTAGAAAAAGTTAAAAGGTCCATGGACTGCGTAGTTGAAGTCAGAACGATAGAAGAGAGGGTTATAATCGGCCAAGGTTTCATGGTGGCCCATTCTTCTTGGTCAAAACCATCAGATACTATGGTCTTATTCTTTGTGGTTCAACCAGGCGGTATTAAAGTATACATACCTAAAATATTAGTCACCGGACCATATAATGCAGGCAAATCAACATTCGTCAAAAAGATATCAAAAAGGTCAGTTTCTGTTGATAGGAAAGCTTTATCAGCTTTCCCCACCACAATAGCATTGGATATAGGACACCTCGAATATAAAGGTTTTATAGCGGATATATTTGGCACACCAGGTCAGGAGCGATTCGACTTGCTCTTAGACGTGCTAGGTAGAGAATCAGTTGGTGCTTTCATAATAGTTGATTCAACAGCCCCGCAAACCTTTGGAAGGGCTAAGGAGATGATAAGGAAGACGAGAGCAGAAGCCATACCAAAAGTTCTGATTGCGAATAAACAAGACTTGCCCGGAGCACTTTCCTCAGAGGAAATACGTGAAAAAATGAAACTTGGCGAGGACATCCCAATCATACCAGCGATAGTAACCGAGGGGAAAGGAGTTACCGACGCATTAGATGCCCTCTTGGGGCTTCTCTATGGTGATTGAATGATTGTAAGGATCGCGTCAGGAATCCCAGGCTTAGATGAGCTCATAGGGGAAGAGAGAGGATCTTTAGCCGAGAATACTGTTACACTTGTCTATGGCCCTCCAAAGGTTGGGAAATCCATATTTTCTTATCAATTTGCATATGAAGGCATTCATAGTGACGAACCATGTCTTTATATTAGTACAGATTATGGTCTAAGCGAACTAGAAAGGAACATGTCCAATTTTGGCTGGAAACTCGATGAATGTCTCGAGAATTTTTATATTATAGATGCGATATCAACAATTTCCGGCTTGGAAGTTGAAAGTAGGGACAATTATTTCCCATCATCTGTACATAATCCCACTGATATAATGGTCAAGTTGGGGATGGCCATCCGTCAGATAGTATCGAAGTCGCATCGTTTCAGGTCAGTTATTGATTCTTTAACGACACTTATGGCATTTAATGACGAGCTTTTAATTGTGAGAGTGCTTACTGTATATATAATGCGTATAAAAGAGAGTGGGGGGACGGCCGTTGTAACTTATACAGAGGGTTCGGCGGATTCAAAGGTCGAGAACATGTTAAAAGCCATTGTGGATAATATAATCCACCTTGATGGGGAGAATCTCACCATAGAGGCCATGATTGGAAGTGGTAAGGTAACAGCGCCTTATAATATAACTTCTGATGGCATAATAGTCGGATAGTTTGTGTGATAGGTATGAGAAGTTATGATGTGATTGGTTTTGAGGATCTTCTTGGAGATGTGACTCCTGGAGATCTTATACTTCTCTATGGCCCTCCGAAGGTGGGTAAATCCATATTCTGTTATCAGTTTTTGTATTCAGGTCTTAAGGGTGGTGAGCCTTGCTTGTATATAGCGGCTGATTATGGGTCAAGGCAACTTGAACAGAGGATGATGGAATTTAATTGGTTTTTACAGCCCCATATCCAAAATGGTGAAGTTTATATAATAGATCTTTTAACTCGCTTGGCGGGTATTAAAGTTGAGGATTCCGCGTCGGTAAAGTTTTCATCGGCACAAAACCTTGCGGATCTTATGGTTAAGGTGGGTGTGGGAACTCGTGAATTATTTCGAAAATCATCCAAGTTTAGGTCTGTACTAGATTCACTCACAATGATCTTTGCATTTAACCCTCCAAATCTTGTTTTGAGGCTTATGAAAGCCTATAAGGGTCGTGTAAGCGAAGCAAATGGTATAGGATTGGTTGTGCATACAATAGGGACTGTTGAACCCCAATTTGAGAGTTCATTAATGGAGTTGGCTGATTGGAAAATATTTTTTGATGGGGAGAACATCCAATTAGAGTCCTCCGCTGGGGAAAGGTCGGCTAAGTATACTATAACGGGTGAAGGGATCAAATATTGGGGTTTGGAAAGATGATAATTTTAATATTAAGTTTATTCGATATATTTAAAAGGGAGAAGTCATTAGAGGATTATCTCGAACGTCTCAGGGAATTACAAGAGGAAACCTTCGATATTTTAATAAACATCGCGGGATCCTATTTTGATAGGGGTAAACATGAGGATGCTAAAGAATATCTCGAAAAAGCATTTAAAGTAGCCCTAGAAATGGATGATAAGGAACTTGAAGCCCTTGTACTTGATTCTATGGGTGAAGTTTACCTAGATAAAAGGGAAATAGGCACGGCTCTTGAATATTTCAAGGAAGCGTTCAAAATTTATTCTTCAATTAAATCACCTCTTCGAGAGGAGATGAAGGAGAAAATAAGTGAAGTTGAGAAGATGAAAGAAGCTATAGAGTTAGCTAAATTACGTGAAGAACTTGAAGAAACCCCGAAGGTTCCTGAAGTGAGAAAGTTCGAAGTTGATGTTAACAGTATACTCCCCAAATTGAAGACATTAGTTAGACGTTTAGAAAATGTTTCATTATATGAATCTTATCCTTCTGAGAGCGCCCTTGAAGAACTGAAAGAAGCCCTAGAAATAGCCAGTGCCATTAATGATGAGTTGAGTGAAGCTTCTCTTCTACTATTCCTTGGAACCTATTCATTCGAAAAAGGCGATTATGAGGGGGCTTTTAACTATTTTAAACATGCAGAGGATATATTAAATAAAAGGAGAGATAAGAAGTCACTCGGGACTGTGAATGTTTTCTTAGCCGTCCTATATTTAATCAGAGGAGATGAGAAAGAGTCTCTAGAAAATTTTAAAACAGCACTCAAACTATTCAAGGACATAGACGACTCTGAAGCCTCAAAAATTGTCATGGACATTTTTAATTCATTATATAGGATCAAGGGGTAATATAAAGGCTAATAATATCCCAAGCGCGCCGAATAATATCCCTATAAACCATACAATCAGCACAACATGTTTTTCCTTCATAGGCCTTCTAAGTATCCATCTTATAAGGGAATTGAACCCTTCTGGGGGGGCTACAAGTTTACCATCCTCTGTCACCTTGGTAGGGGCATGTTTATGTCTTTCCATGACACCAGCACTATAAAACTTTAATAGGGAATCTATTATATTAGGTAATAATACGATGAATGCTATGCTTTTCACACGGCCTATGAATGCCACTGCCGCTATACAAGCCCCTATTATAAGTGTTCCAACATCTCCGGGGAATACACGTGAAGGGTAACGATTGTATATTAAAAAGGCCAATAGTGATCCTAACATTGTCATTGTGATAAGCGAGACATCATATTTTCCCATTATTATACAGGATGCTGTGAGGGAGATCATTGCTATGGATCCGAGTCCTGATTCTATCCCATTCAAGCCTGCTAGCATGTTGGTAAGGTTTGAGGCGATTGAAACTGCTATTGGCATGCTTATAAGATAGATTATCCCTACATTGGGTGGTGCCACCCATATAAGTGGGAGTCCGGCTAGGAATAGGAGGAAAAGTTTTTCCTTTGATGAGAGTCTTACAAGGTCATCTATCATACCCACAATGCCAACAAGTAGGATGACTAGTAGTGTTACCATGAGTTCATAGTGGAGTTTTGGGAATGTGCAGATGGCTATGAATATTCCTATTATGAAACCGAAGAGTATGCCGATTCCACCCATCTCTGCGACTATTGGCTTTGAAAGCTTATGCAAATCTTTTCCAACCACATTAGCATTTCTCAGCTTGTTTATTAATCTTGGCATTACAAGATAAGTTGATGAAAATGCCACGATAAGACATATAACAGAGACCATTAATACGCTCTTAAATTCGACTGGTAACATGCTATCATCCTTTTTTAATTATATAATATACTGTTCTTAGGGGTATATTGAATTTTTCAGCTATCTTTTTTGGTGGCATGCCACTCTTCGCCATCTTCTGCACTTTCATCCTTGTATTTTTATCATATTTGGGTTTAGGCCCTCTTTTAAGTTTCATATCCCCTTTGAGGTAGTATATGCTTTTTAGGGGTATTTTTGTCATGCCCGCTATCTCTTTTGGAGTTTTACCTTCACTTAAAAGTTTTCTGATCAATTTCACGTCCTTTTCCGTGTATTTTCGCGCTCTTCCATGTAGTGGTTCCACTTTTATGTTTAGTTTTTTGAGGGCTTCCAAATATTTTGATGGGATTCTATTATAGATGCTTGGTGGGCATGTGATCTTTTCAAGGTCTGGATTCTTTTCTAATATTTCTATTATTTTACGCGAAGTTAAATGTTGTTTTACATGTACTTTTTTTGCCAATATAATCACATTATTTGATCATTTCCATGAAGAGCCTGGCTTTATCAGTTGAAGGCCTGTCAAGTGTCTTTATATTCTCCTTTTCTCTCTTTAACTGGTCTAATGTAACAGAAAACACACTCGCACACCTTTCATTGCTTATATCAGATTCTAGGCTGACTAGAGCGGCTCCGAAGGCCCTTGGATCGACTTTCATGTGCAAGCCTTTTATTCGCTCTTCTATCTCGAATTTTTTCAATAATAACCTTTGCGGGTTTTTTATATAGAATATTTTCTCACCATATTCTTTGAGGAGCCTGATAGCTTCCTTATCAATCCTATTAAATGTTTCGGCTTGTCTACGGTCTAGTACTGGTCCTAGACCAGGGAATGGACCTGCATATTTACTTCTTCTATCATAGGATGTTGTAAGATAATAACATGTGATATCCCACAATATTAAAGTTACGGGGATTTTTGAGAATATATTCTTGATTATACAGTCTCTCAATTCTAGATCGGATTTTAACTCGGGTTTTAGGTTTCCATTTTTATCTGCTAAGCCCTCCTGGATTAGAAGATCTTTTAGTCTTTTTTCACGGATTTCTTCGAGTTCTTTACTTTCCCTTATAAAGGGCGGTGAGTACCTTCTGGCCTCTTTTAATATTTTATCATATTCTTTAACCTTCTGGGGGTTTTTTAATCTTTTATTGAAAATATCATCTTCTATCCTGGCTATGAAATCCTGGGCGAATCCACAATAGCCTAGTGCCAATGCTGTTCTAATGTGTCTATCATTTATTATAGTAGATTTTTTGCGATGAAATTGGATGAATTCTATCCTTGCATGGGGGCCATATTCATCTTTCATTTTCTTTTCATAGTCGATGTTGTCAATATTCTCGATTGTAATTCTTTTTCTAATCCACCGTCCAGATTCAAGGATTTTAACTATCATGGTCGCAGATGTTATAACCCCACTCCTCTCATTTTTCAAGAGTCCTATAATCTCTTTAAAGGATTCCCTAGCCCATAGACTTAACTGGGATATTTTCACCATATAATCCCCTGAAAGAGGCAAGTATGGGATTATCTCAAGGCGTTTAACAGTCCCTTTATCAAACTTCAACTCGAATTTGGACCCGCATTTACACTTAAAATTTTCCAGGTCAAACTCTGATAACTCATTGATCCTAAAACTTTTATCGCATCTTTCACAAATCAAAAAAGAATATTCTTCTAAGTGGCCTAATGCTATCTTATGTGAGGATATGGCCGAATTCACCCTGTCTAGTATGTTTTTTCTAATCGAGGCCCTCATTCTAAAGTATTGTGTTTGTCTTCTTATATCATGCAAATCTTCGACTTTCATCTCCTTTAGTGGGGGGCCGTAGATTGCCACTGAACGGTAGGGTGATTTGAACCCTTTTAATTCCATCTTTTCTTTCATCCTTTGGAGCATTTCCAGGTTAGATCTGAAATATAGGTATGTTTTTATGAAATTTTCTGGTTTTATGATGTCATCTATGTTTATTTTCCTGGCTTTTATTGTTTCTAGGAATTTCTCAGATTTTGCTATGAGGGCCGGTTCCTCCATTTCTATCCACTATACAAGCTTTTATGGTGTTTATTTTATTTTTTCGCCGATTTCTCCATCTTCTGCTGTTAATAATCCCATCTTTTCTGCTGTTGCAAGTATCATGCCTTCTGATTTTATGCCGAATAACATGGTGGGTTTTATATTAGCTAATATGATGACTTTTTTTCCTGGTAGTTCACTTGCTTGATATTTTGATCCTATACCAGCCACTACTTGGATGGTCTTATCATTTATGTCAACTTTTAATTTTAGTAGTTTATCTGATCCTTTAACTTTGGAGGCTTCTATTATTTTACCTACTCTCAGGTCTAATTTGGCAAAATCGTCTATTGTAATCTCTTGAGGCCCTGTTTTCTGGTGGAGTTTGCGTTTTTCTTTTTCTATGATTTTATCCTGGATCTTGGCGTATAATGGTTTGGCTTTTCTGATTTTATGCCCAGCTTCGACTAGTTTGATAGCATCATCCCATAAAAGATCATCCTCTATGTTGAGAATTTTTAATATTTCCTTGGATTTTCTGGGCATATATGGGGATAGTAACACTCCGATTGCCTTGGCTAATTGGTTGCAAGTGAATATGCAAGCCGCAGCCCTATCAGGGTCTTCTTTGATGTTTTTCCACGGTTCTTGGTCGTTGAAGTATTTGTTACCCTTTTTTGCCAAGCCTATTATCCTCACAAGGCCCTCCCTAAAATTGAATCTTTCGATCGCATCTTCGACATCCCCTTTGGCATTTTTTACATCTTCTAAGATTTGTAAGTCTTCATCTTTAAAGTCCTTGGCTTCTGGTATTTTGCTGTTGAAAAATCTATTGGTAAATGAGAATGTTCTGTGCAGGAAGTTGCCTAGGATGTCTGCTAATTCATCATTCACCCTCCTTTGGAAGTCGTCCCAGGAAAAGTCAGTGTCCCTTGTAAGGGGCGCGTTTATCGTAAGATAATATCTTAGAATGTCGCTTTCAAACCTTTCCAAGAATTCGGATGTCCAGACAACCCAATTTTTGCTTGTGGACATCTTTTTACCTTCAAGTGAGAGGTATTCTCCTGCTATGATATAGTCTGGGAGTTTGCAACCATATGCCATAAGCAGGGCTGGCCAGAAAATTGCATGATGATAGATTATATCCTTGCCTATGAAATGTACTACGGTATCATCCCAGTATTCCTCCCAGTCTTGTCCTGTTTTTTCGCTCCATTCAACTGCTGATGAAATATAGCCTAGGAAGGCTTCACCCCACACATAGATTATTTTTCCTTTGGCTTCTTTGAGGGGGACTGGTATGCCCCATTCCATGTCCCTTGTAAGTATCCAATCCTTTAGACCTTCCCGCACCCATTGGAGCGCATAATTTTTAACATTTGCAGGTAATTTTTCATTGTTTTTTATCCATTCAAGGAGTTTGTCCTGGAACTTGCTCAATCTGAAGAAGTAGTGTCTAGATTCTTTAACTTCAGGTTCCGAGCCGCAGATCATACACTTAGGTTTTATTAATTGTAAAGGTTCAAGATGTCTTCCGCAAGCTTCGCAGTGATCCCCCCTAGCCCCCTCAGCCCCACAGTATGGACATTCACCTTCAACGTATCTGTCCGGGAGGAATCGTTGACATTCACTACAATATAACTGTTTTATATCCTTTTCATAGATGAAGTCTTTTTCGTAAAGCTTTAAGAAGAATTTCTGGGCTATCTTATAATGTAATGGGTTGCTTGTGCGTGAAAAGTTGTCGAATGATATGTCACACGCTTCAAGGTCGCGTCGGATCATCTTATAATATTGTGCTGCCACCTCAATAGGGTCTTTTGATTCCTTCTCGGCCTTGACGGCTATAGGGGTTCCGTGTTCATCTGTTGCACATACAAATAAAACATCTCTGTTTTTCATCCGATTGTAGCGGGCGTATATATCTGCTGGTATATATGTTGATCTTAAATGTCCAAGGTGTGTTGGACCATTTGCATATGGAAGTGCGCAGGTGATAAATACTCTTTTCACTGTCCCATTCCTCCTCTCAAAGAAATAAGATTATCCAGTAAATGAATATCCCCCTAAAAAGCCCATATAGGGGGAATATATTATAGCTTAATTTGAATTTAAGTTAATATATATTTTCCCATACTATCAAAAAAAAATAACCTCCAATGGTTTATTCAGCTAGGATCGCGGAAACTTGCAGGAAAAGATATGAAAATCATAAACCCTTAAAAAGGAAATTGAGACTATTAAAAAAAATTCTAAAGAAATAGAACTTTTAGCGAGAATGATATGAAGCAGTTATCATTAATCCCCCCCAGATAAAATTGAATCTAGTAGGAATCAAAACTTCATCCTCCTATAAGATCTACCTAACTAAGGTTTATAATTAAAGGATGAAACAGAATCATCAGCTTTCAATAAAATGAAATCCGTTAGATTTTGTTAAACAAAGAACTCCAAAGAGAGTTTCTCATCGAAGAGCAGACAAGGCGCGGGAAAGAAAAGTAATCGATATCCAATAGAATATAATCGATTCCAAAACCCTTGAACTTACATTAAAGGCCAATGGGAGGACTTTACATAAGAGCTTATCTTAGATCATGATAGAAACCAAGTGATAAGTGAAATACTCAACAACACAAAGAATGCATCGACGTACTAAAAGTTGAATAAGTCACAATAATAAGCTCCCAGAAGCTCTGAGATGGTATTACCACACTGAAAAGTTAAATTCATTGAATATGTACCTTCAAAATAGTTTAAATTGTTAACTATTAATTTCACAGAAAAATCTGTAAACAAAGCAAAATAAACAACACACTCAAAAACAATTAAATAAAACCTCAATTCATAATAGACTATGAAAAACATCCAAAAAAAAAAGAGCGCCTATTATTCTCCCAAGAAAATGTTCAAACCACCCCATTCCCGGTTTTTAACACACCCATTTTCCCTGGCCAAAAAATTAAGGGCCAACACTAAAACTTTTTTTTGTTCTAATCATGATTCGGGACATATACATAAAGAAAAAGCAAACACTCCATACAGAAGCTTTTAAAAGAGATCAAGGGTCGGATAAGCCCTCCAGTTTTTTATGTTCATTTCAAAAAACCCAAAGAAGAAAAAACTTTAAATCCCTTTTTTATGGCGGAAACTTAAAAATCCAACCTCTACAAAAAAAATAGAAAAAAAGGAAAACCAAAAAACCTATGTATTTTATCGGGCAGCCGTGAAACTTGATTTAAAGTCTGAAGCTAACATGCTCCCTATGCTGTTTTTTATGGCATTCTTGGGTATAGTGACAATGAATTTCACTCCTGGGTTCCAGCCATTAATCGGACTTATGTAGAGTTTGTTTCCGCTGATGGTCTTGTTAATGGTTTTTGCTGTTCCGTTGGCCATTTTGACTGTTATGTTCGCATAGCCTGGACCTTTGAGTATGTTCTGGTTGAATGTTATGATGATGGTTTTGTTAGATGGTACGCTAACAGCACCATTAGCAGGGCTGATAGAATTTATTTTGATTGCGGCTGTAAATTTGGATGTGTATGTTGTGGCGAGCATACTACCCGCACTATTTTTGACTGCGTTCGCCGGTATCGTGACGGCGAATGTCACACCTGGGTTCCAACCATTAATCGAACTTATGTAGAGCTTGTTTCCAGTGATTGTTTTGTTTAGGGCTTTGGCTGTTCCGTTGGCCATTTTGACTGTTATGTTCGCATAGCCTGGACCTTTGAGTATGTTCTGGTTGAATGTTATGATGATGGTTTTGTTAGATGGTACGCTGACTGTGCCATTTGCTGGGCTGATAGAATTTATTTTGATTGCGGCTGTAAATTTGGATGTGTATGTTGTGGTGAGCATACTACCTGCACTATTTTTGATTGCGTTCGCCGGTATCGTGACGGCGAATGTTACTCCTGGGTTCCAACCATTAATCGAACTTATGTAGAGTTTGTTCCCGCTGATAGTCTTATTAATGACTTTGGCTGTTCCGTTGGCCATTTTGACTGTTATGTTCGCATAGCCTGGACCTTTGAGTATGTTCTGGTTGAATGTTATGATGATGGTTTTGTTAGATGGTACGCTGACTGTGCCATTTGCTGGGCTGATATTGGTTATTTTTGGTTGTGGTATGAGTGGTAGGTTGTCTTGTCCTCCTGTGAAGGTATATGGTGTGTCGCCGAAACCGTCGTCATTTAGATCTGTTCCTGTGTAGTCGCTCCAGTAGTTTCCTCCTGTTGGTTTTGTTAGATTGAATAGATTACCAGTACCATGATTTTTTGCCTGCACGGTATTACTTATAAAACTATTTCTATAGACTTTGTTGTTATTGCTTTCGTTTAAGATTATTCCATTAGTGTTGTATTTTATGTTGTTGTTGGATATTATATTTTTATTTGAAGAATCGAAGAGGAAGATTCCATAGACGTTGTTGTTATTTATTTTGTTGTTGGAGATTTTATTATTTGAAGACGCTCTGAGGAAGATTCCATACTTGTTGTTGGTTATGCTGTTGTTGGATATTGTATTATTTGAAGAATATTTGAGGTAGATTGAAGAATCGAAGAGGAAGATTCCATAGGCGTGGTTGTTTATGTTGTTGTTGTAGATTGTATTATTGTCTGACTCTGAGAGGTAGATTCCACTTCCAGTATTGCTGTTTATGCCGTTGTTGGAGATTGTATTATTATTTGATGATCCTACGAGTTGGATTCCAGCATTGTTGTTGTTTATGTTGTTGTTGGAGATTATATTTTTATTTGAAGAATACCAGAGGTCGATTCCAATATTGTTGTTGGTTATTTTGTTGTTATTGTGGATTGTATTATTTGAAGACCACATGCCGGAGATTCCATACGTGTTGTTGTTTATGTTGTTGTTGGTTATGGTATTATTTGAAGAATAGTAGAGTTTGATTCCATCATATTCGTTGTTGTTTATGTTGTTGTTGGATATTGTATTATTTAAAGAATAGTAGAGGTAGATTCCATACGTGTTGTTGGTTATGGTGTTGGATATTGTATTATTTGAAGAATCTTCGAGGTAGATTCCCTCCTTGTTGTTGGTTATTTTGTTGTTGGAGATTTTATTATTTGAAGAATATCGGAGCCAGATTCCATACGTGTTGTTGGTTATGGTGTTGTTGGATATTGTATTATTTGAGCTTGAGAGGAAGATTCCATACGTGTTGTTGGTTATGGTGTTGTTGGAAATTATATTATTTGAAGAATACGGGAGGTAGATTCCATAATTTCCGTTTTTGGTTATTTTGTTGTTGGAGATTTTATTATTTGAAGAATTGTAAAGGTGGATTCCACAATACGGGTTGTTTGTTATGTTGTTGTTTGTTATTTTGCAGTTTTTTGCGTTTTGTAGGTATATTCCAGCATGATATATGCTGTTGGTTATTGTGAATCCTGTTATTGTTGTGTTGTCTGTGGTTATTGTGATTGTGGCTTGACTTGTGTCTTGTGCTTTTATTGTTGGTGTTCCTTGTGCTTTTAGTGTTATGGGTTTGTTTATTTGGATGTTTTCGGTGTATGTTCCTGTTTCTGCTATTATTGTGTCGCCGGGTTGGGCATCGTTTATTGCAGCTTGTATGGTTGTATAGGTTGTGCCTGTTCTGGTGTTCCAGGGGTCTGGGATCTTTTGAGCATCTTGTAGGCTTGTGTTGTTGGCTGCTGTCACGCTACTTGAAAATGCGATCGCCACGGAGAAAAATACCGAAAGTAAAATTATAAACTTTTTTTTGTCCAAAACTTCACCCCCAAATTTTGATTATAATTAAATACCCTCTAATATAAAAGCTTTTCTCCACAACGGTGGAAAAACAATATATGAAGTGGAACATATAATTTTTTAAAGCCATTTGGATCTACAAGACCACTCTATGAACTCCAATAATCACCCCCACTACAATGATAGATACTTAAATCTTCTTTTCGCTGTTAATCAGATAATTTACTCTACATTTTTTTTAGAAGCTCGAAGTATATTGTAGTCTCATCTTTTTTCTTTGCCTGAAAAGGGAGGGGGAAGAGTTCCCATGGTTTGAGTGATTAAAAAACTAGCAATTTTCTTTTTTGGGGTTTTTGAAGTAATCTTCTGAACCCTAAAATTTTTAATATCTTATTTTCGATCTTGAATCTCCTATCTTTTAATATTAATTGTCTTAGCAAGTCTCCGAGTCCTCCTCCACTTATAACATCCATGAAACAGTCCCCTAAGGTTGGGTTCTCGATTCCAAGGTTTTCTTGAATATACTCTTTCAAATTTCTTCTTCTTACCAAGGCTATTATAAATGTTGTGAATAAGAAAAACATCAAAACGGTTTTGAAGCCCCCAAGTAAGTGGAAACTTACTCCAAGGGCTATAGCATAACTATGATTACCAATTTCACCCATCATAATCTCCCCTTTGTAATCTAAGGGTGAATATGCCAAACAAGTAACTAATATTAAAAAGGGAAGGTATACAGATTGATTTTTGAACAATGACAAGACGATAACCAAAATTAAGATTATTATCATGGTAGTGCAAGCAGCTCCCGGTTGCATGTCCGCAATGTTCAAAGGTTGTATCATCAAAGCTACAAGGACGCTAGAAGGGCCCATGAACGGATACCCTATAATTGAAACGAGTATTATCCCAATGCCTCTTGCTAGTTGTCCCCATTCAATCTTTAGGGTTTTTATTTTTTTTCTTCCTATGATGTCGTCGATGAAAGCTAAAATGCCCATTATTCCTATTAAAAGATTATAGGGCGAGGGCAGTAGAAGTATGAGAACTATAAATGGTGCTAGACCTACTCCACGTGGTGTTCCACCCCTTATTTTAGTATAAAGGTTCGTGGATCTTGCATATTTTTCTATTAGGCGTTTTATCGTTGGTGTTAATATCAGTGTTAGGATCGCTGCGATGACTATTTTGGTTAACATTTTACCCCTTCACATTTTATGGGCCGATGTGGCCGTGTGTAGTTTGGGCGATGACTGTTTTTAGACCTTCTCTGTTTAGTATTTTTTTTATTTTGATCATTTCACTGTAAGATGGCCTTTTGATGTTTTGTCTTCTGAATTCTGGTCTGTAGTCTAGTACGCAGACTTGGGTTTGGGGGTTGATTTTGCGGATTTTTTCTGCCATTTTTTTGAGTTCTTTTATGGTTATTAAGTCTTTGTTGTATGGTATGCCAACTCCGGTGTATACTTCTTCTTGGTAGTTATTGATAATGTATTTTGTGGCGTTCCATGAATTTTCTAGGTATTCCTTTGCGATTTTTTTGTCTTTTATGCCCGTTATGCGTTTGAATGTTTTTATTTTGAGGGCTTTGAGGTCTATGCCTATCTGTGTCATTCCTTTTTTTACTAGTTGGTCTATGTATTCTGGGTTTAAGATGGTTCCGTTTGTGTCGATGTGGATGTTAACATTTTTTTCTCTTCTTATGTTTTTTATTGTTTCAAGGAGCCATTTTTTGTTTAGTGTGCATTCTCCACCTGAGAATGTTATGGTGCCTGTCCCATATATTGATTCAAGCCCTAGTAAAATGTTGGCTGTTTCCTTTGGTTCTAGTAGCTGTGCTTTTGCTGTGAACGCTATCCGATGGTTTTGACATTGTGGACATCTCAAATTACAGCCATGCGTAAATCCAACAACTTCAATTGGTCTTATACTATTTTTCAGATAATATGGCGTTCCAACACCACCCACCATATGGGCTCCGAACCCACTCATAACCCTTAAAGGCGCTTCTATACCAGTTTCTATTTCCATACCCTCTGCTAGTGGTGTTATACACGATAAAGCCATTTTATCATTGATTTAAACTGCGCAAGCCCAGCAGCCTCCGCATTCACATGGCATGAAAATACTGTTTTCGGATGATTTCCCCACATCTATCCCAGCAGCTTTAAGAGCGTCTTTCACGAGGCCTCCTGCTTTTATTGGTTTTCCGTCTACTGTGACGTTTACTTTTTCTTTTCTGGTTTTTTCTATTTTTATCGTGTTGTATGGGCAAGATAGTGCGCATGCTCCGCATTCAAAACATTCACCTTGAATAGCTGCTCTTTTAACGTTTCCCGCAGGGCAGAGTACTAAATTGCAAATGTTACATTCTTTACACTGACCGATCTTTACTCCCATACCATCAACCCTTTAAAAAGCTTTAAACAATCTAAAAAAACTGAACACCTACGAATGCAAAAAAAAATTGCTCTTACCACTTTTTGCGCCCTTCCATGACTAAACAACCATCCATACCACGCTTTAAATAACCATACAAAAAAAACATAAAGTAAGTGGGATCCCCCAAAAAAATCTCCCATATCTCTTACCTCGCAACCGTAAAAGTTGATTTAAAGTCCGAAGCTAACATGCTCCCTATACCGTTTTTTACAGCATTCTTGGGTATTGTGACAGTGAATTTCAGGCTTGGGTTCCAACCGTATGTTGCTTTTATTAGTAGTTTGTTTCCAGTGATTGTTTTGTTAAGCGTTTTTTTGGTTCCGTTAGGCATAGTAACTGTTATATTAGCATAACCTGGCCCGGTGAGGATGTTCTGGTTGAATGTTATGATTGTGGTTTTGTTTAGTGGTGTGCTGAGTGTTCCATTGGCTGGGTTAATGGATATTATTTTTAGTGGTAGTATAATGGGTAGGTTGTCTTTTCCGCTTGTGAAAATGTATGGTGTATCCCCCAAAACCGTCATTATTTGCATCTTTTTCTGTTTATTCGCTCCAGTAGTTACCTCCTGTCGGTTTTGTTAAATTGAAGATATTACCATAAATCACTTCTGTCTGCACCTAATTACCTATAAAACTATTTCTATAAACCTTGTTATTGCCCTGATGTATATAAGTAGATTCCATAGGTGTTTTTGTTTAGGGTTGCTGTTGACGAATGTTAACGTTGAGAGGGATAGTAAGAGTGAAATTACAAGTTTTCTATTGTTCATTCATACCATCCCCAGATAATAAAAAAATATGAAAAGTAAAATATAAAATTTTTGGCTCTGTAGAAATCGGAGGGATAGCATCAGCCATAACATAGAACCCCAAAGGTGATCTCCGTGGGTAATTTAAGTGAAAAGGAGTTAATAAGGTTTAAATCTAGGGGTTTAATTGGTTGAAATGACCCTAAAAACTTATTCAAGTCTAAGCTTAAATATACTAACATCAGCTCATGGATTTAACTTGCCTTAAGATGCATTTAAGACTTAAGTATCGTGAATTCGCATGTGCTGTTGATTTGACACCTGAATTTATTGGGTATACTGATTTCAGGAGCGTTCCACGTTCCAATGCGGAAGTTCCTCAAACACCCCCAACTCCCACCATCTAGACAAAATAATTAACCTTACCGTAAGTTTATTCAATATCAAGATGTCCTGGGTGGCTATTGACGGAACATGGGCATCCAATGACCATGCAAGCCTCTACTACACTAACAAGATCAAAAAAACAGCACAAAAACATAGAGAAAAGGTTACACAAAAAAAACCATGATAACAAGAGACACTCAAAAACAAGGTTACACCAAATCATAAAACTGACTCGACGGCCCCAGAAGCGACTCCAAAGGATGCAATACCGACCATACTGAAAAACCAAAAAAAAATAAAACTTCCGGTTTCAGTTTAGACAAGGCATTTGACGGAAAAAGAATAAACCACGTTATAAAAAAAGGAACTATAAGCAACGATTATGATACTCATCCAAGAAAAACACAAAGAAATCCAAATCCAGAGGGCAATGTTAGAACTCTTCAGAAAAACTAAATCTTAAGAGTTAGTAGAAACAATTATATTCGTATTGAAGAGAGTATTTAGCGATAAAAACCCTAAAAGAGCAACCGCCAAATAAGGATTAAAAACAGCTATTAAAACATATAATCTCCACATAAAACAATTATTCACATAAGATTTCTACAGAGCCCATGGGGAAGATAGGATATTAGATTGGCGATTTTCGTGAAGCATCTGCAGGTTAAAAAAAAGAGATTCAACAGAAGGAACCAATAAATAGAAAGAACTAAAAGAATAAGTAGATATTATTATCCGTGTTATTCATGGCCCTTTGATCATTGAAAATTCATCCACAAAAAATGAAAAATTTTTATAAAATGGGGGGATTGGAAGTTAGGCCAAATCTTTTTGGGTAAGGGCAGATTCAAACTTCGATTTTAACCGGGCCCAGAGTAGGTGTTCGGGTCCGCAGCCAGAAACCATAACTGATCTTGTGGATGATCCCATTATAATTTTGAGGATTTCTTCTATCTTTTGGTCCATGTCTTTGTGTGATATGGGATGGAAGCTAGAATCGAAATATTCTCTGATAGTCTCATAATATCTTTTCGCGGCGGAAATTGACTCTCTCCCAGGGAAAACATGGACTTTCTTAGGTTTGGCTGATATGATAACCTTTAGGTGGTCTTGGAATATTTCGTCCTCGTCTGTGTCAGGAGTTGTGTAGATGAGTGTCATGTCATTTGAAGGATGAAGTTGTAGGTTAGCTTTTAAGGCGTCTCCATTATCTCCTTGACCTATACCCACGATTTTATCTTTTGTCTTGAAGATTTCGAATCTTCCTGGGGGTAGGGTGAAATCTTCAAGTTCTCTGCTTGTTTTTATAATCACATCTTCGATATTTTTTGTGTGGGGTGTGAATGTAATATAGGCTGTGGAGGCGCAGAGGAAATTATATAGGTTATGCACGCCAAGGTTTGGTATTTCTAGGTTGAGTTTTGTTGAAACCTCCTTTTGGTTTGTATAATTGTATGTTTTGGCTGTGATTTTTATCTCCCATTTATTGTCTTTTCCGGATATTTTTGTTAATTTGACATGTGGTTGGGGTCTTGAAAAGCCACAGTTACACTTGTAGATCCCTCGATGATTTAAGTATCTCTTGGAGTATTCTAGTTTCTCCCCACATTTTGGACAATGTACAGGTGCGCTTGGAGGTGTTTGATCCTCTATGTCAACATCAAAACCATAATATGTAACATGAACATCTTTTTCTTTTTCCATTCCAATATAGGCTGTTCTGGGGTCATCAGCATTACATATTATAACACCTTTTTTCATTGGAGCTGAGAGCAATCTTTTGGCCTTGAAATATTCCTTGAATGGGTTTTTTTCTCCAGCAACCATTGTATGTTCCCTTGAAATTGTTGTGTATATGACACTTATAGGATCCACATATTTGCAGACTGTATCTGGCATGGAATATTTAGCTGTTCTTATACCATACTCGAATATTCCGAAGTCGGCTTTTCCACCGAGTAATCCGGTTGCAACAGCATTTACTGTGTTGCTGTCGAAGTTGCATGAGATTGAAGAGTCTTTCTTTAAAAGCAAGCATAACATTTTTGTGGTTGTTGTTTTACCATTCGTCCCGGTTATGAGTATATTGCCAATTTTCGATTTTCTTGAAAGTTCCATTAGACAATCAAGTCCTCCTATCTTAAGGAATAGGTAGCCTGGGAAACTTCTACCCATACCTTTTCCTAATCCAACTATTTTACGAGCCAATCTCCCACCTAAGCCCGCTATAATACACCTAAACCTCATTTCACATCCCTTTTTTGCTTTTAGAGAATTTTACTCACCATGGGATCAATTTTCTCCTTAGCTAAAAATGTGTGGATACTTTTTCCATACTATTCTAGAATTGTCCCATATAAAATATGTGATGGGGGTCAACTTCCCTTCTTTTTTTGCTGTTGGTTCAAAGACCCCCCACTCTTCAAATAAGAAGGGAGAAATACAGAAGATGCAAAGTAATTATAACTGGTTTGAAGAACTAAAATGGGGGTGGACGTTTCCATATTAGGAAATTTCGAATTTCTAATGCCAAAATATAATATACCACACCCATCTTAATGAAATGAGCAGAGGGGGATCGGCGGAGCCACAAACTCCCAAGTGAAACCTCAACCGTAAAAGAAAACAGAAAATCTTTGCTTGAAGCTGGTTTTATCTTCAGTCGCTAAGGAAACTCCATCTAATAAATCAGGGAGGTCACTCGAGTTTGTATTCTATTGAGATCAGCGTTTCCCTAATTTTTTTGATTTTTTCTTTTGAGGTTTTCCAGTATCCTCTTCTTTCAGTTTCGAGTAATATTTCGCCAATTTCAATGGTAGCGAATGGATTGTTTTCTAGGAGTTTCTTTCTCATCTTTGGGTCGAGTATTAACTTGTCTGCTACGTTTTCATATATCCAGTTTTCGACTTTATTTGTGGTGGCTGAAAATCCTAGTAGATGTTCTATCCGGTCCCTGATATGTTTTGCGCCGTGGAAGTCATGTTTTAGCATGCCATTTAACCATCTGGGGTTGAGTATACGGGTTCTGGCAGCCCTTTCAATTGTCTTGTCAAGGTCTTCAATGTATAGTTCCTCTTCGGTCGAATCTATGACTTTTATAGTGGCTTCTTTGCCTTTACATGCTTTTATTGAACTTGAAAGTCCGCCGAGGAATTCATAGTAATGGTCAAGGTCTGTGACCTCATATTCAACATTGTCTCTTTCTTGGGTTACGATGTCGACGCGGGCTAAGTGCTTTTTTAGGATTTCATCTTCTCTTTTTATGGTGTCTGGGAGGTAGGCGTAGGACATGCAATCTGTGTAGGCGTCTGATAGTTCTTCTTCTTCGTCCCAGGAACTGTTTTCAATGAGCTGGGGGAGGTTAGTGGCATATTCTTTTGGTGAGGGTCCGAATATTCTTGCGAGGGATTTGTCTTCAAGGTAATGTTTTCTTATGTAGTTCATTTCTTCTGGTTCGTTGAGTTCTGCTACTTGTTTGAATGCCCTGTTTAGTAGGTCTATCTGGGTGCCTAGTGTGTCCCTGAATATTCCGCAGATGTTCACTAATACATCGATTCTGGGCCTTCCAAGTTCTTCTAATGGGATTACCTCGAATTTTTTGACCCATGGCCCGTATTTTCTTGTTAGGCGGAGTCCTAGAAGTTCTAGGATCATTGATATTGTGTCTCCGCCGGTTTTGAGGGTTTCGAATCCCCATAGGATTATTCCTATACTTTTGGGGTATTCTCCATGTTCTTTTAGGTGTTGTTTGATTAGGAGTTCTGCGGCTTTGCGCCCTCTGTTTTCTGATGCTACTG
>Ga0209508_1000198_pt1 | contig 69260 bp, 61 predicted proteins | sample AD_UKC129_MetaG_FD_184427 | JGI IMG/M metagenome (GOLD analysis project Ga0209508, IMG submission 184427) | Active sludge microbial communities of municipal wastewater-treating anaerobic digesters from Canada - AD_UKC129_MetaG (SPAdes) (version 2) | ecosystem: Engineered > Bioreactor > Anaerobic...
GTTGGCGTAATTGGAATGGGATATGTTGGTCTTCCATTAGCGGTTGAGAAAGCTAGGGCTGGTTTTAGAGTTGTAGGATTTGATGTTCAACAGAAACGCGTCGATTTGGTGAATAACGGAGAAAACTATATAGATGATGTAGATGATAACGAACTAAGAGAATTGGTAAGCGCTCGGAAATTGAGAGCCACAAGTAATTTCAATGAACTTGCAGATTGTGACGTTATAAGCATATGTGTACCCACACCACTTGATCAGTTTAAGCAACCAGATTTGAGTTACATTGTAAATAGTGCAAATGAAGTGAAAAAGAGACTAAGAAAGAGTCAGTTAGTAGTACTTGAAAGCACAACTTATCCTGGAACAACTGAAGAAGTAGTTCTCCCTATTTTGGAAGAGACTGGCCTGAAGGTTGGAAAAGATTTTTATCTTGCATTTAGTCCAGAACGAGTCGATCCTGGTAATCCAAGGTACAAGACGAGAAATACACCAAAAGTTGTCGGTGGTGTAACACCTGAGTGCACAAGACACGCTGTTGCATTATATGAAAATGTTCTTGAGGCAGGCGTTTTTCCAGTTTCTTCACCACGTGCGGCAGAAATGACGAAGATTCTGGAAAACACGTTCAGACTTGTGAACATAGCATTAGTCCAAGAAATGACGAAAGTCGCAGAAAAGATGGGTGTAAACATCTGGGAAGTAATTGACGCGGCTTCGACGAAACCGTTTGGATACATGCCGTTTTACCCCGGTCCTGGTATAGGCGGCCACTGCATACCTATAGACCCGTTTTATCTTGTTTACAAGGCAAAAGAGTACGACGAACATATGATGCTTGTTGAAGTAGCCGGAGAGATTTCGGATGATATGCCTTATTATGTTGTCGATAGACTTTCTGATATACTAAACGACAGGAAAGAGTGTTTGAATGGTGCAAATATATTGCTACTTGGTGTAACATACAAAGGCAACATCGATGACTTGCGAGAAAGCCCGGCACTAAAAGTTATAGAAATACTTGAGAAGAAGAAGGTCAATGTGTTCTATTATGACCCATTTATTCCAGAATTCACACATAATGGCAAGCACTACAAACGAGTTGAGATGAACGAAGAGACGTTGAAGAAGATGAATGGTGCAGTGATTACTTCCGGCCATACGATAGGCATTGACTACGAATTTGTCTCAAAGAATGTACCGTTCCTGTTTGATACAAAGAACGTGACTAAGGGTAAAATTGAAAACACGATACTACTTTAGGTATCTGGACTGCTAAACAATTTTTAGTTATGTGAATTAAAAAGTATAAGACGGGGCTGAGAAATTACCCCGTTTTTTTGTACAATGCTTTTGAAAAGATAGATATATGATATAATAATATAAGAGCATTGGCAAGATAGCTATTATCTTACTAGTACATAGGTATATTAATTAAGAGATAATTTCGTGGGAGGTAGGTTTAAATGGAGAACTTATCAAAAGGGTCAAAGAATATTTATTGGGTTTTCTTGGTTGTCCTTGTTGTGCTCACATCTTGCGTTTCAAGACCTAATAATCAAGATATTGTCTTACTTGAGCCAAAAAATGCATCTGTTGGTATACCTTTGAATGGTCAAACGTTTATTTTCAAAGGAGTAGTTGGTACCGAATATGAGTTAATAATAAAGAAAGATTCAACTGGTGAAACAGTTTTTCAAAAAAGCGTCGTACCAGATACTGAAACTTTTTCTGTAAAAATCGATAACGGAAAACTGGCACCGAAGACGCAGTACAGATGGTATGTTAGGATAAAGGGCAATGACTCGAAAGCAAGTGACCTCTGGAGGTTCACAACTAAGGAAAATTCTGTACCGGTTCTTTCTAATCCATCACCTAATCAACCTGATCAACCATTTGGAATATTGGCTTTGGCGTGGGACTCAAGTGACGCCGATAATGATAAGTTGACATTTAAAATAAAAGTCTATGAGAAGGGAAAAGACACGCCAGTATACGAGTTAACCGAAGTAGATACAAATACATGCGTTGTTAAGAATCTCAAGCAAACTACTGAATACACTTGGACTGTTGTCGCTCAGGATCCATGGGGAGGTACAAGCAATGAGATATCTGCAACATTTTCTACAAAGGCTAATGAACCACCAAGTAATATTAGATTAGTATCACCTGCGGATTTGACTAGTAAAGTAAAATTTAATAATCTCTTATTAAAATGGGAAGGTGTAGACCCAGATCGTGAAGATCTAAAATATTCGTTAAAAATTGGTCCGACTTCTGAAGATAATTATCTCGTAAAAGCTACTACTGAGACAAGTTTTGTCGTTAGTGATTTGAAACCAGGTACGCTATGTACTCTTGAAATAGTGGCAGAAGATTCCAGTGGTGAGAAAATTAAGAAAGTGTTTAATTTTACAACTAAAGATAATTCATCACCTACGAAGCCAGTTTTACTCGATCCCACGGATAACATTAGGATGAATCTTGTAAAAGTGAGTACCTATACGTTTAAGTGGTCTCCTTCTTCTGACCCTGATGAAGATTCTGTGAGCTACAAACTTGTTATTCTCAACGATTCAAATTCTACTACAGTTTCTGTAAAGCCGATTAATGATACTTCGTACACAGTTAATCTTAAGAATATCATCGAAGCTAACAAGAAATATGCATGGTATGTTGAAGCATACGATAAACATGGTGGAGCCTCAGCAAGTCAGAAGTTCTATTTTGAGACATACTTTAATAATCCACCAAGTAAGCCAACGGACCCAACTCCTGCTGTTGGCACAACTCAGCCAAACAGGATATCTAGTTTCAGTTGGCTTGCAACTGATAAAGATGGTGATTCGCTGAAGTATGATATATACATTGGTGATTCGCCAAGTAATCTAAGGTTGGAAGCGCAAGACTTACCAGTAAATTACTATTCGACTACAAGACTCTTCGATTTTTCGAAGACTTATTATTGGAAAGTTGTTGTGAAAGACGGTGTTAACGATCCAGTTGACGGAGATATTTGGTGGTTTAAGATAACCAATGAAGATAGGCCACCTACAGCTCCAGAACTTGTCTCACCAACTAAGGAAGCTAAAGAAGTTGCTTTCAACAATTTGCAGTTGAAGTGGAAAGCAAGTACCGATAATGAAGATTCTCAGAACAAGCTGACGTATTACGTCTATCAAGGGAAGGCTGACAATATGACACTTGCAGCAACAATAACTGGACAAACAAGTTCTGAAATAGTATATGGCATTAGTAATCTTTCACCAATAACTACATACTATTGGAGAATAGAAGTAAAAGATACTTTTGGTAACTATGCATACAGCACAACTTGGTCATTCACAACGAAGGCAAATACTGCTCCAAGCATACCAAGCAACCCAAACCCAGCAAATAATTCCGGTTCCGTACAGCCTGGCATCGTCACTTTAGCATGGGAAGCAAGTGACCCTGACGGTGATATGTTAAGCTATGATGTTTATGTGAACACAACTAGTGATTTTTCAAACATATCACCTGTAATTACTAATAAACCTAATTGCCCATTTACCGTTGCCTCTGGTACAACGTATTTCTGGAAGGTTGTTGCGAAGGATCCACACGGAGGTGAAGCCAAAGGACCAACTTGGAAGTTTACAGTCCAATAAGAAAAAATTAAAATTATCTATTAACAAGGCCGTGACTGAGTGTCACGGCCTTATTATAAAATCTTGTGTGCGAAATGTTTTGTTGTTTGATTTTAACTAAGAAAAATTAGACTCGACAAATATGTTATAATTCTTGTGTACTTATCTTAGCCAACTTTCGTAGAATTTGTCTGGGGGTGTTTCGATTGCAAAGAGTGGCTCTTATTGCTCATGATAAAAAGAAGCTCGATTTAGCAATGTTTGTGAAGGAATGGAAGCATGTTTTTGAACGGTGCGAGCTTTATGCAACAAAATCAACTGGCACAATAGTCGAGGAGAAGATTGGATTGAAGGTCACCATGGTAGAATCGGGTCCATACGGTGGTGATATGCAAATTGGAGCAATGATAGTGAATGGGAAGATTGACTTTGTACTTTTCTTAAGAGACCCGCTTACCGCACAACCCCATGAGCCAGATGTAAGTGCATTGTTAAGGGTGTGTGACGTACACAATGTGCCACTTGCAACTAATCTTGCAACAGCTGAGGCACTTGTTTTGGAGATAGAGAAAACAATAAACCAAGAGAGTGGTGTAGAAGGTGAAGAAGAAAAATAAGAATCTCAGTGATAATGCAAATGCGCAACATAATGTTGAGAATACATCTGAAAACTTAGCTTTAAATGAAAATGATATTTCCAATAAAGCTTCTCACAAAAGGGATAGATGGTTGATACTTGTCTATTTTGGTATTTTCCTGTTTCTCTCTCAACAGGTACCGTACGTTATCGGAGCTATTGTTTTAGCATTCTATTTTTCAGTGATCCTCGATGTCCCTTACGAATATCTATTGAGAAAGACCAAACAGAAGTGGCTTGCAGTTTTAAGTTATGTTTTTGTCGTGGTACTGTTCGTTTATTCTGTTATATCTTTCTTTCCGACTGTTATAGATCAAGTAAAGAGCTTGTTTTCTCAGATTCAAAATATTAATACCAATAATAGCTTACCAGATTGGGTACATAATATCATTGTGCAATTGGGGAATAACTTGTCAAACATAGTTATGTCATTGATAAATCAGGCAATTACTTTCGTTCCATCGCTTGTTACTATGGTTATGCTTTTAGTTGCGACTATGATTGGTCTTGAAAGTATAAAGAGTTATATAGGAAGAAATCTGGACCTTCTTTTTGTGGAAGATCCAGTATACGGTAGAGAATTCGCTACAAAATTATTTTCAGATGTAAAACGATATGTTAGAGGACAAGTTTTAGTTTCTTTCATGAGTGCAACGTTTACAACAATTGGATTGTTTGTACTTGGTATTCCATCAGCACTTACACTTGGCGTATTGACTTTCGTTGGTGGATTCTTTCCGTACATAGGTATCATAGTTACATCTATTCCAATCTATCTTTTGGGATTTTCAGTTGGTGGATTAAATGAAATCATTTGGATTACCGTTTTACTTGTAGGAGTTAATCAAGCTGAGACCTGGCTGTATGGTCCAAAAATTCAAAGTGATAATTTGAAGATTCACTGGTTCATCATAATGGCATCAATACTAATCTTCGTCGGTATTTTTGGCTTTTCTGGTGTGCTCATTGCACTACCAGTTCTCTTGTTTATAAGAGACTTCTGGAAGTTTTACGTAAAATCAGTGAATGTAAGCGCTGAGCAAAATATTAGTTAGTGTGTCACTACTTTATTCCAATTGCCACTGGTATATTTCTTGGTGAGGTAGTTGTGACGTATTTGCCATTGTAAACCATGGAAGTTGAGCCACCACCATCGAGCATCATTGCGGAATCGTACTTTTTCGATAGCAGGAATTGAAGCGTTTCGTCGTAGTTCATCCCACTCCCATTTAAGCCTTCTATTGTTATTAGGTGCACTTTCCCGTCTTTTATTGCTATGACAGTTCTTGAGGTCCTTGTTGTGGGAATCCCACCACCATATCTCAGTTTTTCTTCATTTGCATCGGCAATCGCTTGGCCATCTTGGATTAGTAATGGACCAGCCCCAACAGCGTTCTTGATTTTATATCCATCGTCCGTGTATATCTCGATAGAGAACGATGCACCTTTTGAAATCTTATTAAGAAATTGGTTGTATATATCTTTACTGACCATAACAATATAAGAATCTTTCGGTACGTATGAAGTATAACCGATTGAAGCCACTTTATTGTTCGTGATGACAAGATATTCCTTTGTCCGATCATTCGGGATTTTCAAGGTATACTCGGAAGTGTAAAGATTAACTTCGCCAAGTGAGCTTGTATTAACCCCTTTAACCAGTAACAAAACATCACCTATTCTGACAGTTATGTCAAAGTATGCCTTATAAATGAAGACACAATTATCCATTGTTTGAACAAACACAGGTCTGAGTCCATACCTATGAGACAAGACCTTTCCATTTGAAATGATTACATCAATTGGTAATCCTGTCGAAGTGTCGAAATAGTTGGCATTGATACCATTGGAGTAGCCATTTTGTGATAATATACTTTGTAATGTAGCGGTTGTTCCTATACCTTTAGACGGTATAAGAGGAGTGATATCCACGTATTTTGGATCAGCGATTAGGTAATTCACAATAAAGGACCTTCCAGCGTAGGTTTCTGTCTTCTTTGTATATTCGATCTTTTTGATGGCTGGGAATATGCTGATCGTTATAGTTTGCCCAGAAACACGCATTTCGTATTTCTCGATGACCTTGCTTAGTGTTAAGGTAACTGTGTGGTTCTTCTTTGAAACGCTTACTTCTGATGGCGTTTTCTGTTCATCAAAAACTGCAGGTGAAATTTTTATGCTCAACTTGCCATTTGATAAGCTTGCCTCTACAAAGTCTTTAGAAATTTGCGATGATGTAGTTATCGTCAAGATATCGTTTGAGTAAGACAAGAGGATTATTGAAAATGGCTTGTCATAGTAGATTTCACCGGTCTTTGTCAGATTGAGAAAACTAGCTAAGAAATCCGATTTGACCATGACTTTATTGTTTGAAACTTGATATACATCCTTTGCATATGTTTCAAAATCTATAAGGAAATCACCTGCTGAACCGATAAGGAGCTTTCTATCATATATTAAATATATTTTTTCGTTCTTAATAACACTAAACCCAATTTCTCTAAGTTGATCTTCATCGAAATACCCATTTCTTGGTTCATACGTTTTGCCATTAAGCAAAAAAACTTGGGCAAATATGAAATCTGCCATCATCAGAAGAATCATGAATAACGCTAGTCGAACTTTTCCAGGTAACACGTCTACAACACCCCTGTCTTTTTAATCACATAATTATCATAATTATCATAATCATATATGATGATGCCCACGATGTTTATTAAAGAAGCTTACAGTCACCAGTTTATTATATATTCTGCTATAACTAATCATTAGCAAAAACTAATGACATAGGCTAATCAACCGAGCTTGCATTTCTACAAGCTCCCGCCTCTATAGGCGGTGGGTAGTTGACTTTACGATTTTTAATATTATGGGTTTTTCTTCAGGCTTGACCTTCTTGATAATGTAACTCTCTCTGAGTAGGTTCTTAGCATCTTCTGTTTCACTCTTTTGAGAAATATACATCTTTGCTAAGGTCTCTCCAGGTTTTACATACTCCCCAACTTTCTTGACTATTTCTATGCCAACACTATAATCAATTGTATCTTCCTTTGTCTTCCTACCGGCACCTAAGTGATTGGATGCAATGCCGATTTTTTCTGTATCTATCGAAGTTATGTATCCTTCTGTCTCTGTTTTAAACTCGATTGTCTTATCTGTCATAGGTAGTATATCATACGGTCTTTCAACAACTGCAGGGTTGCCACCTTGATATACAACCAACTGTCTGAATTTTTCTAGCGCAGCTCCGCGATCTAAAGATTCTTTAGCCAGTTTTAAGCACTCTTCAAACGTCCCTTTTTCAGCTAGATGGCACATCCAGGCGGATAGATTCAAACACAGTTCTGTGAAATCTTCGGGCCCTTTTCCTTTGAGAGTTTCGATAGCTTCAAGCACTTCGAGGGAATTACCAACCATCTTACCAAGTGGGACATCCATATTTGTTAGAACAGCTACTGCCTTTTTACCATGTGACCTTGCTATACCGACCATCGCTTCGGCAAGTTCAGTTGCATCTTCAACTGTTTTCATGAAAGCGCCACTGCCAACTTTCACATCTAAAACGTATCCATCTGCACCGCCAGCAAGTTTCTTGCTCATTATGCTTGCAGCAATTAACGAGACTTCATCAACTGTAGCTGTCGCATCTCTTAGGGCATATATCTTCTTGTCTGCAGGTACAAGATTTGCTGTTTGACCAACGATCGCTATTCCTATTTTCCTGACATTATTAAAGAATTCTTCCTCGGATAATGTCGTCCTAAAACCTGGTATAGATTCTAGCTTATCTATCGTACCACCTGTATGACCGAGTGCTCTACCTGACATCTTTGCTACTGGTACACCTAACGATGCAACGATAGGTCCAACAACTAACGTTGTTTTATCACCCACTCCGCCTGTTGAATGCTTGTCTATCTTTATACCTGGAATTGAAGATAAATCCACTTTATCGCCTGAATTCGCCATTGTTTCTGTGAGTATTGCCCTTTCCTCTGAATCCATATGCCTGAAGTAAATAGTCATAAGGAAGGCCGCCATTTGATAATCTGGAATCTCCCCTTTAACATACCCGTCAACCATGAATTCTATCTCTTCTCTTGATAGTTTGGCACCATTTCTTTTCTTCAGAATGATATCGTATGCTCTCACTCAGCTTTACCTCCTGTTGATGATTCTTGCTCATCTACATTCTTTATCTTATCAAAAAGGACTCTGAATACCGTTCCTTGACCTATCTTACTCTCAAATTGTACCACAGCTCCATGTTTTTCTGCAATCATTCTTACTATTGATAATCCCAGTCCAGTGCCTCCAACTTTCCTACTTCTTGCCTTATCTACTCGATAGAATCTCTCAAAAAGCCTTTTCTGAGCATCTTCAGGTATACCTGGTCCTGTGTCTTGTATTTCAAAGACTGTCTCGTCTTCCTTTTCATAACATCTTACAAATACCCTTTTTTCGCCTGTCTCTTTTGTAGAAGTATATTTGATTGCATTATCAACAAGATTCAACGTAAGCTGTACTAACCTATCGAAATCACCGATGATTATCTTCGGTTTCACACACTCAGCCATCAACTCGACTCCATAGTCTTCAGCAAGTGGTTCTACAATACTTGTTACCCTTTCTATAATATCACATACATCAACTTCAACGAAATTGAATTTCGCGTCTCCTGATTCCAGTTTCTCCAAGTCAAGCAGATCATTTATCAATCTTGTCATCCGTGCAGATTCGCTTTCGATAACACCAAGGAATTTTCTCACAAGTTCTTTGTTGGATAAGTCATCATCAAGAAGTGCTTCTGCATAACCATGGATAGAAGTTAACGGCGTCCTGAGTTCGTGTGAAACATTGGATATGAACTCTCTTCGCAATCTATCGAGTTGTTTTTCTTTTGTTGTATCATGGAGTATCATTATATATCGTTCGCTCTCTTGATCAAACTTTATAGGTACTACCTTTGCATCATAAAAGTTATTGTCACCGTTAACAGCAATTATGATATCACCACTTTGAATCTCACCAGTTCTGAGAGCGTTTTCGAACATTTCAAGCAAATAGTAGTTCTCAAGAATCTCGTATACCTTTCTTCCTTCGATACCAGGCCTTGTTATATCTCGGCCAGCAATATTCGCAAATGTGACCAAACCATCTCCCCTAACAATTATTATGGGGTCAGTGATATTGTTAAGTATTGTGAATACGTTTCTTCTCTCTCTTTCACTTTCCACAATATCTTTCTCAAGTTCTTCTATCTTTTTGCGAAGTCTTTCATAAACATACAAAGGAGGAGCGCCAGTCTCCTCACCTATACTTACTGCTATTTTATCTAGATATCTTGAAAACAAGTGTCTCTTTCTCTTCTCGACAACGTATAGTATCGCAAAAAGAATTGTAGTTGCAACAAAAAGAAGTAACCATATTAGCATTTCGTATTATTCTTCCTTTCCAGGGTCTCTAAATTTGTAGCCCTTCCCTCTAACAGTTACAACATATCTTGGATTTGATGGATCTTCTTCTATCTTTGTTCGCAACCTTCTTATGTGTACATCGACGGTCCTGGTATCTCCAAAATAGTCATAACCCCACAATTTGTCAAGTAGGATATCTCTTGAGAATACTTTCCCCTCATTCTCTGCAAGGAATCTCAGTAGGTCAAATTCAAGTGGTGTCAAGCTTACCTTTTTACCCTTAACGCGCACTTCATACTTGTCGATATCAATCTCCAAATCCTTCGCTGTAATCTTCTTGGGTTTTTCTTCTTTCACCACTGCACCAAGTTGCATCCTTCTGAAGACGGCTCTTATTCTTGCAAGTAATTCCCTGATACTAAATGGTTTTACAATGTAGTCATCTGCACCAAGCTCAAGTCCCAGCACTTTGTCGAATTCTTCCCCTTTTGCACTTAAAAATATTACGGGAGTAAGTTTGTATTTCTCAGTTGCCCTTATGTTTCTAACAAACTCGAATCCATCCATTCCGGGTAACATTATGTCGACAATGAACATGTCTACTTCCTTTTCTTTCAGTTCTTGTAATGCCTTTTCCGCATCTTCCACTGGTACAACATCATATCCCTCTTTCTGAAGCGTGAAACTAACCAGTTCCAATATTTCCGGCTGGTCATCGATGATCATAATCGTCTTCTTTGCCATATCTAACCCTCCTTGAATTAAAGTTAATTACTTTTACAATTATATCACTAATCGTTACCTTTTGTCAAAGAGGTTTTTTTTATGATTGAGCAAAGTTTACATGTTACATTTGATGAAAAGCCAGAAATTTCTAATAATTCTGGGCTTATGGAAATTCCAATATGCCTAAAATACGTGAGATTTCGACACAATTGACTCATGATTATGAATGTGATATAATACCCGAGAAGTTTATCTGTATATAAATACGTAGTCTATATTTTAGTCATTATTTGTTAACAAAGCTATTGCTAGATTATACTCTTGATTAGGAGGTGAGTTGAATGAAAATATCTGTTATAGGTGGAGGTAATGGTGGCCAAGCGTTGGCAGGATTTCTTGCTTTGAGGGGGTTTGATGTTTCTTTGTACAATAGGAGTGAATGGCGGATATCTCGTGTAATTAAGACAAAGAAGATAAGACTTGAAGGTGAGATAAATGCGGTTGCAAATATATCATTTGCAACGACTGACATAGGAAAGGCTATAGAAGGGCGTAAGCTGTTGATGGTCGTATTGCCGGCATCTGCTCACAGAGATATTGCAAAGAAAATTGCACCTTATCTCGAGGACGGACAAGTAATAGTTTTGAATCCAGGTAGAACCGCAGGGGCATTGGAATTTCGCAACGTACTTAAAGAAGAGCATGTCAAAAAGGATGTAATAATAGCAGAAGCTCAAACATTTGTTTTTGCATCAAGATTATCGAATCCCGGCAGTGTTAGAATATTTAGAATCAAAAATGCCGTTCCTGTCGCTGCTCTGCCAGCAAGTCGAAATCCTGAACTTGAGGAAGTACTAATGAATGTTATGCCCGAATTTGAAATTGCAGAAAGCACTCTGTATACCAGTTTTAACAATATAGGAGCTGTTTTTCATCCTGCAACTATAGTTTTGAATACTGGTTGGATAGAAACTACGTTCGGAAAGTTCGAGTTTTATTTTGAGGGAATAAGCAACTCTGTTGCAAAGATTTTGGAGAAAATTGATGAAGAGAGATGTGAAGTTGCACGAAGAATTGGAATGGAACCGATGACTGCGACTCAGTGGTTAAGCTACGCATATGATGTTCATGGAGAAGATTTGTACAGCGCTATACATAATAATGAAGGCTACAGGGGAATTCAAGCACCTGCACAGATTGATTGCAGGTACATAACAGAGGATGTCCCAGCAAGTTTGGTACCACTGTCAGCATTTGGAAGACTTGTTGAATTTCCTACACCAACTATCGATACGATTATCTATTTGGCATCTATTATGACTGGGATAGATTTTTTCAAGGAAGGTAGGAATTTTGAGAAGTTACACCTTAACGGTAAAAGTGTTGAAGAAGTGAGACGGATAATGGAGGTGGGTGAGTGATGAAAATATTGGGTGGTTCCATAGGTAGCTGCGTACACAGTGTTGGAATTTTGAATTTTCTGAAGCTTGCCAACGAAAATGGATACGAAACTATATATGTGGGGACTTCTCTGCCAGTTAAAAAATTTGTTGAACAAATCAAAATGCACAATCCAGATATGGTGGCGATAAGTTACAGACTTGGTGGAGATGCTCTTGAAAATCTTCTGAAAGAATTTGAAGAATCAATAAGAGAAGAAAAATTGGAAGATAAAGTATATATCTTTGGTGGTACATTTGAAACTGCACAAGTAGCAAGGAAATTCAGATTTATAAAGAAGGCATTTGATGGTACGGAAGAGATAGATGAGCTTGTACTCTTTCTGAGAGGTGAATCGTACAGAAAGGTTAGTGACCAAGCTTATCCACAGACTCTTGGTGAGAGGATAAGGTTTAAAGCACCATTCCCATTGATTAGGCATCATATAGGTCTTCAAGAATTTGATGATACTGTGGAAGAAATCAAAAGACTTGCTGAGAGTGAGTTACTTGATATCATATCGATTGCACCTGATCAAAATTGCCAACAGTATTTCTTTGAACCTGATAAGATGGATCCAAAACAAGATGGTGCAGGTGGTGTTCCAATAAGGTCGAGAGAAGATTTCGAGAAGCTATACGAAGCATCAAGACGTGGTAATTACCCGCTGGTAAGATGTTATTCTGGCACAAGAGAATTGCTAAAGTTTTCAAAAGTGTTGAAAGAGACCATTAACAATGCTTGGGCTGCGATACCTTTGATGTGGTATAGCGATTTGGATAGGAGATCAGAAAGGCCTCTACTGGATGCAATAAAAGAGAATATGGAGGCAATAAAGTGGAATGCTGAGAATGGTGTACCTGTGGAGGTTACTGACTCACACCAATGGGCTTTAAGACTTGCTCACGATGCTGTCGAAGTAGCTACGGCGTACTTAGCAGCTTTTGTGGCGAAGAGACTTAGCGTGAGAGAATACGTTGAGCAGTTCATGCTTGAGACACCTTCTGGTATTTCTCCAAGAGCAGACTTGGCTAAGATGATCGCAAAGAGGGAATTAGTAGAAAGTCTCGAAGATGAAAATTTCGTTGTTTACAGAATGACTAGGACAGGACTCATGTCCATGCCTGCCGATCAATATAGTGCGATGGGACAGATAGCTGTTTCGATGTTCTATGGAACACTTCTTGAACCACATATCGTTCATGTGGTTTCGTATTGTGAATCGTTCAAGAGAGCTACTGCAAAGGAGATAATAGAGAGTGTCAAGATTGCAAGGAGAGCCGTAAATGTGGCACTGCGTGGTGTTGTTGATCCATTATCGGATAGATGGATAATTGATGAAAAGAATAGGATAAAGGATGACGCTTTGGCGATAATAGAAGCAATTAAATCCATTGGTAGTGCAGGTGACGATGCACTTTTGGAGCCAAATGTCCTTGCTGAATCCGTTAGAAAAGGAATCTTGGATGCTCCAGCTCTAAAGGGTTTTTCAGTGGCACGGGCTGATGTTATTACTAAGATAGTAGATGGACAGTACAGATGTGTTGATGAAAGTGGTAAAGTGTTGTCCGAAAAAGAAAGATTAAGGAGGCTGTGGAAGTAAGATGAAAATTGCAGTTGTTTATGATGAATTCAATATAGATGAGCATAGAGAAAGAATGGTTGACAGCGTTTGTGACGTACTCAGTAGGTATTATGAAGTGAAAAGATTACCTTTTGGAGAGGACTTTATGTCAAAAGTTAAGATGTTCGAGGCTGTTTTCAATTTATCAACAGCGTACAATCAGATACACGTTCCAGCCATTCTAGATCAAATCGGTATTCCATACACTGGTTCTGGACCACTTGCCCATGCGTTATGCATAGATAAGTCCATAACAAAGGCTATATTGAGAAGCTATGGTATACCGACTCCAGAATATGTGGTTGTACCTACAAGTTGTGATATACCAGAAATAGACTTTTTCCCAGCAATAGTTAAACCTGTTAGAGAGGGTAGTGCAAAGGGCATAGAATCAGATTCCGTAGTGAACGATTCAAACAGTTTAAGAAAAGCTGTTCGGAAAATACACGATACCTTTAACGAACCTGCATTGGTTGAGAGGTTCATAGATGGTAAGGAGCTTAGTGTTGGAATTCTTAATGAAGAAGTACTACCTATATTAGAAATAGATTTTTCTACTCTCCCTGACGGGGTAGAGCGGTTTTATTCATTTAGGGTAAAGACGCTTTATGGTGATCAAACAAATTATATATGTCCTGCTAGAATCGACAGCAACGTAGAAAAGGAAATTAAGAAATTCGCGTTGCGAGTCTTCAAAATTTTAGGTTTAAGAAATTATGCAAGAATGGATTTAAGGTTGCAAGATAACAAACCATTTTTTTTAGAAATTAATTCGCTTCCAATGCTCACACCTGATTATTCAGATATAGTGAAAATGGCAAGTGCTGTCGGATATACTTACGAAGATCTTATACTTGAAATAATGCGTGGTGCACTCGATACAACCAATTCATAAGTCTCAATTTTAACCTAATTTATCAAGAAGTCCCCCACCCTCTATAGGTGGGGGCAGTTCACTTAAAACTCGTACTCAAAATTAACACCAATGATGTACTGATTAAAATTGATTACCTTTGAGAATACTTCGATGTTTTTCCAATCGACCTTTGCAGAAATAATATGATACGTTGCATCTTCAACTTTTTGTGCACTTGTCGGGGTAGAACCATTGGTGCTGGTCACATTATTTGTCCAACCATCCCAGAACCATCTCCACCTTACTACTCCACCATCGTTTACTTGACCTTTAACGAGATAATCGTATTCTAAGGAATACTGTAGGTCAAGACTTTTTATTTGTCCTTCCATACCAAGAGCAGTTATTGTTGCATCAGGTCCATAAGCAAAACCTAATGGGTAATCCATAAGATACCTTGCACCGGGATAATTGTTGATCTTGAATTTTCTGATATTAAATCTCAGATATGGCAAGTAGTTCGTTGTGTACATCCATTGGTTTGTGAAAGAACGTTCCAGCCAAATATTAAAAGCTTCTCCAAAACTTTGTGATATACCAAGATTGTAACCATACGCGCTGGGTTTATAGCCACTTCCTCCTTCAGTACCAGGTACCTCAAAATCGTCCAATGCAAACTCACCGTACAAATTCATTCCACCGTACGTTAAGTCAAAATCTGCCCCACCTATCACGTTGCTGTATCCTGTACCGAATGTGTTGTGATAAATTAGCGCTGGACTAAGGTCTAGTATGTCTGGAAATCTTCCACCAACAAGATTGAGCTCGTTTATGCCAATTCTGTAATCTGCTCCCAAAATGTTACCATAGAAATCAAGTCGGTGTGCAAATATGTTTTTTGCTGGCAGATTGTACGGCCCTCTTGCATCACTTTGTTGGTCTGCAAAGTTTTGTTGTATTTGCAACTCGCCATCGCAAAGTTCTACGTTGGAAGTGATTGCATGGAACGTAAATACCGTGGTTGGAAATTTTAGTGAGAATGTAACATTATCAAGTGCCGTCGTAGGAGAAATTGTAACAGGATACCTTGCATCACCCCATTTTATGGGATTGCGACCTATAGAGACATAAAAGTTCCTGGTTGCATAGTATAAGTATGCATATTCTGGAAAGTTGATGTCAAAAGATGTGTCTGTAACGAAATTGTTCATGCTATCAAGTTTAATGAGCTTTGCCCTGTATTCTTGCTCTAGCGGTACTGCCATGAAGAGTGTAAATCCATTTATCTTGTAGTTAAAGTTAAACTCTAAGAATGATGGCAACTCATCTTGCAAATAGAATGTAGGATTTGCTGGATTTGCTGGATAGTACCAATTTTTAGGGCCACCATAGATTTTCGGTTGGACAAATGTATCTTCCCATTGAGCCAGATAGAACGCAGGTACAAACTTTATTGTAAATTCTTTACTAAAATCATCATTTGCGTTCTTGCTCTCAATCCACTCTGATGGAACAGGGGTTACTCCGTAATTTTGATCTACATTGTAGTAAACCAAATTTGCATACAAAGATGAAGAAATAACCAGTATTAGGAAAACAATCTTTGCTACAACGCTCTCGTTAAATCCTTCTGAATGCATCGAGTACTGCCTCCGCAATCGATTTTTCAAAATCTCCATCCATTATGGAAGTACCTATGATACTCTCTTCGATGTTATTGTACTGTTTCGTGATATGGACTAGTAGGTACTTTTTCCCTACAAAATACACCTCGGCAAAGTCGTCGAAAGAGAGTGCAAAATCATGGATATCTGAGAGTGCATTCAAAACAGCATTACCGACAACTCTCGGTATGTTCCTACTTGTCTTTGAACCTGAAAACTCGCCGTAGAATTCTTCTTCTCCATGTTCTATAGTTACATTTACTCTTATGTTTCTTTCATCGATGTTTTCTATCTTCAGATTTGTCAATTGATATGGCAAGATCTTCTGCGTCTTGACATCGCTTTCGACTTGTGCAATAGAAATTATCTTTCTATCCAACCTTATCCCGGTACTAGCAAGTATCACGGTTTCAATATCTCTAACGAGCTGTTTCGGACTTTTATCACTTGTTGTGATAACGTGTATTTCACTCAAGGTGGAGCCATCGCTAACTACCTTTACAGCTTTTACTCCGGGAACACGGGAGATCAATTCCTCGATCTTCATGCTTTCTAAAGTAGGCATACAATCCCTCCCCTTGGATCAATTATTCTATCCATTACAATTGTTGCCTTAATCTGTTATTAATCTATCTGTTTAATTATATCACTTTCTAATAATTTTCCAAAATTCTCAGAAATTTCCGTGGGTTATTATTCAAATTTGAGCACTTCTTCAAGAATCTCCCTCGCTCTTTTTTCGTTACCATTTAATACCTCTTCCATTATTCTTTTTGTCTTCTCTTCTATCTCTTGCGGGTCTATGGTTATCGAATCATATTCAACTTTAAATATCTTCGAATGGATAGTTTCTTTAGGTTTTTCAAACTCATAAAATAGTTCTTCTTCTAACTTTTCACCAGACACAGCCCCGGTATATTTTATCTCAATTCCAGGTTTACCCATCAAATTTGCTAGTGATTTTGCGACTTGTTCGACAGGTATCTGCTTTCCCATATCTAACACATAAAGTTCTCTATTTTTTGAGAATGCACCAGCCTGTATCACTAATGAAACGGCTTCGGGTATGCTCATCCAGAAACGTTTCATGCGTGGGTCGGTTATCGTAACTGGCCCACCCTTTTCTATCTGCTTTTTGAATTTCCATAATACACTTCCTCGGCTGCCTATAACATTACCAAACCTAACGATCGAAAAGTAGGTTTTGCATTCTTCTGGCATAGATAGTAAATAAAGTTCCGCAAGCCTTTTGCTCGCACCCATATACGAGGTTGGGTGAACGGCTTTGTCGGTTGAAATGAATACGAACTTTTCGCACTCGTATTTGCATGCCAATTTCGCAAGGTTTATCGTACCCAATACATTAACCCTAAGCGCCTCATAGAGATTGGTTTGCATAAAAAATACATGCTTATGAGCAGCTGTATGAAATACGATATCCGGTTGATATTGTTTGAAAACTTTTTCCATCAACTGTGTATCCGATATATCTGCAATGACTGGGCTAAGTATAATTTCGGAATTTTGTTCTTTAAGCTCGTTGTAAATCTCGTATATACTGTTTTCACCACGACCCAAGAGAATGATCTCCTGCGGCGAGAATCTTGAAATTTGCCTCGCAATTTCAGAACCTATACTTCCACCTGCACCTGTGATAAGTACCTTTTTCCATGATATATATTGACTTATCAAATCAAGATCAACCGTTATTGGTTGCCTTCCTATTATGTCTTGAATAGAAATCTCACGCAAGTCACCAAGCCGTGGTTCGCGATTTAGGAGTTGTGAAATCGATGGAACGGTCTTTAGTTTTACTTTTCTACTGTCTACAAGTTCCACTATTCGGTTCATCTCTTCGCTCGTTGCTGAAGGGATTGCAATTATCAGTTCTTCTAATTCAAGATTTTCAACATACTCCATTACTCTTTCAAGTGGTCCTACAACTTTTACCCCAGCTACTATTTTGCCTATTTTGGACATATCATCGTCAAGAAATATAACTACACGCCCATACTTTGCTCTCTTTATTTCATTTAGAATTACTACTCCTGCATCGCCTGCCCCGATTATTCCTATTCGCTTACCAGTTGATCTTTTGCTCGTTAGCATAAACTGGTAGAACAATCGTGCAGATAGTAATAAAAAGAAGCTTCCTAGAAACGCCAATACTCCTACCGATCTTGGGAGTACGGCAGTCCCTGTAAAATGCAGTACAATCAACGTGAATGCGTACCCAAGAAATAGTCCTCTTAAAAGTACTATTAGTTCTCTAGGAGTAGCATATCTCCATACGATCTTGTACGTACCATTCAACAAATTTGCTATTATTGTGAACAATATCAAATACCAGACGCCTGGAGAGTATTTGCGCATTTCGACGAAATCTAAGCCGAATCTTACAAACAGAGCATTTAGGCCGGCTATGACCAACAATAAACAATCTATTAGAAAAAGAGCATGATTCCTTTCAAATCTAATTCGTCGTTTCATACCTTGGCCTTTCAAATTTCTGGGACACCTCCGGGTACATACCTTATCTTTCCACCAAGTTTTGCAAACTTTTCAATAACATTTTCATATCCTCTAAATATGTATTCAGCTTGTGTAACTTCGGTTTCTCCTTCCGCAGCAAATCCAGCAATTACAAGTGCTGCTGTTGCACGTAGATCAGTTCCCATGACTGTTGTACCTTGTAACCTTTCAACTCCATTTATGATAACAGTATTCTCTTTGATTTTGATATTTGCTCCCATCCTAACAAGTTCACCAACATGAGCAAAACGGGTTTTGAAAACATTTTCGGTAATCATGCTCGTACCTTGTGCCAACGATAAGTATACAATAGCCTGAGGTTGCAAGTCAGTTGGAAATCCGGGATATGGCATTACATCTATGTCACAGCCTCGCCAGTTATTCCAAGATTTGACCTCCACAGAGTTTTCACCTTTCTTAACTATAGCACCTGTCTTCTCCAGTACTGCCCATAACGCATCGAGATGGTCAGTTCTCACATTTTTGATCAGTCCTTCCCCACCCGTTGTCAAAATTGCTAATACATATGTCCCAGCCTCTATCCTGTCAGGAATGACTGTGTACTCACACCCATGGAGCTTCTTAACTCCTGTAATCATGATTTTGCTTGTTCCAGCTCCACTAATGTTTGCACCCATTTCGTTTAGTAGATCTTGTAAATCTACTATTTCAGGTTCCATTGCAGCATTTTCTATGACTGTTACACCTGGAAGTACGGCAGCCACAGACATTATATGCTCAGTTGCGCCAACGCTTGGAAACGGTAGGTAGACTGCGACTTCTTCGGGCTTATTTCCTCTTTTTGCCAATATCTCTCCGTGATCATAATTAACATCGAAACCTAGTTTCTTCAGGCCCTCAATGTGAAAATCGACCGGTCTGACACCGATCGCGCATCCGCCAGGAAGTGGGGTGCTAGATTCCCCCATGATTACTGCTATTGGGCCAAGTACGTTAAAAGAGGCCCTCATTTTTCTGACAAGTTCGTATGGTACATGGGTGTGAAGTATTCCACCAGAAACTCTGACAGTTCCTGTTTCCTTTTCAAATACTACATTTTTTCCTGCAGTTCTGAGAATATCTATCATCGTCTCAACATCCGACAGAACCGGGATTTTATGCAGAATTACTTCTTCATCAGTCAGCAACACTGCAGCCAGTATCGGCAATGCTGAGTTTTTTGCACCTGAAATCTCTAATTCACCCTGCAAGGCTGACTTTTCAACAATTATCGAACCCATAAGGAATAACTCCCTTCATAAATTATCTTTTTGATAGGTGTAAATACTTATTAGATGTTGTTAATCAAATCTTCGAGATTTGTCGAATCGTCAGGATAGCATGCATGTTTTACAGTTGCACTGAGATTACGTAATTTAAGTGCATTTTCGATTCTTTCCTTCACTTTCAGACTATTTTCCTTGTTGATTTCTGTTAGAAGAACTAGGAACTTATCTTCAGAACACCTTCCAACACTATCAAGAGGCACCCTAACAACTTCTTTCAGTAGCTTTCCGATACTTAAGAGCACGTGTTCTCTATCAATTTGTTCCAAATTGCTAAAATCGTTGATAGTGATAGTTATTAAAGAATAGCCGAAGTTTTCTTCAAATGCTTTCTGATGATAATATGATATCAGCTTCATTATGTGCTCGTTTGAATAGACTCTCGTTAAGGGATCAATCATTCGTCTTGTTCCCACGTCTTTTATGAAATCATCAAAAACTTCAAACTGCTTTTTCATAATCGAAGAATACTCGTTGAGCAACAATTCTAATTCACTTTCTCTCATCCTCAGAGTAGATACTTCATCTTCAAGTTCTCTGATTCTTTTGATTAACTCTTCATGAGTCAGGTCTTCGTATTCCATATGATTACTCCCTCCTGTTCGTGCTATCACTTGAATAATTGGTTGGATACTCCTCCAACAATATCACATAGTCCGAAATTCTTGGTATCTTCGGATAGAACACGTTATCTTCATATCTTCCAATTGACAAATTATGAGCTTTCAACAATCTCCCGTATTCAGCATATTCTGATAAGTATACATTCCCAGAGGATTCTACATTTGGATCAGGGACATCTATTCTATATTTACTGTAGTATCCGACTGTTTTGACCGAAGTGGATTCAATTGTTACGGGAAAATCACTTTCCCACCATTTTACAACGTACCCCACTCTACCCGTCTTTTCCACAAAGCCTATCAGTTGACCATTCTTCGCATTTAGGACTACACCCTTTTTCGTTAAATTTCTGACATATATGCCATTCAGATCAATGCTTAGTACTTCCAACCCTCTATCTTTCTCACCGAAGAGATAGACATTCTCTACAATGATTGTCTGCGAGAGCCTTTTTTCAAGGCTATTTTTCATGTTGTACATCGGTATAGATATCGAGTAAAGTACGCTATGCAATAGCTCTGAAAGAAAATTGTTCGTAAATACATCGACAACGAATATCGCAAGAAGTATCATAAACACAATTGCCAGAGTATTTGCGTTCATTCTATATTCTTCAACCTCGCCAATATATCCATCTTATCAAGTACCATTCCTGCTCCTTTGGCAACACAAGTCATAGGTTCCTCTGCACTATATACATCTATTCCTGTCTCCTTTGATAGTAATTCGCTGATTCCCCTAAGTAGTGAGCCACCACCAGCTACAACTATCCCTCCTTCCGTGATGTCGGCGACGAGTTCGGGTGGGGTCTTTTCTAGGGTTGTTTTGACTGTTTCTACAATTTGCATTGCAGTTGGTTTTATTGCCTCGCGTATTTCACCACCAGTTAATGTGAGTTTCTTCGGCAATCCTGTTGAGAGTTCAATTCCAACTACGTCTGTTTGTAATTCATCAAATTCTTTTAGTGAATATACGTTCCCAATCTCTATCTTTACTCGTTCGGCAGTTCTAACCCCAATTGTTACTCGATAAATCTCTCTTACGTATTGGATTATAGCATCGTCAAATTCATCGCCTGCTACCCGAATAGAGGTCCAAGTGACTATCGACCCCAAGGATATGACAGCTGCTTCAGTAGTACCACCACCAATGTCTACCACCATATTCCCTTGTGGTTCCTCGACTGATAATCCTGCGCCAAGGGCTGTTGCCATCGGTTCTTCTATCAAAAAGACCTTTTTTGCTCCAGCTTCTTTTCCAGCTCTTAACAGTGCACGGCTTTCAACTTCTGTGACACCGACGGGGACACCTATCACTACTCTTGGCCTGAAGAATGAGAAACTTTCTTGTGCACGACTTATGAAGTACATAAGCATTGCCAACGCGACTTCGTAGTCTGCTATGACACCATCTTTAAGTGGTCTTATTGCTTGAATAAAAGAAGGGGTTTTCCCTATCATTCTTTTGGCTTCAATACCTACTTTGACTATTTCATTGTTGTCGGCATTTATTGCGATGACTGAAGGTTCGTTTACGATTATACCCTTTCCCTTCACATATACAAGTGTGTTGGCTGTTCCTAGGTCTATTCCGAGATCCAGTCTCCCAAGCATCACTGCACTTCCTTTCTGACTATCTTTTCAAATAATTCAAGCGCTTCGTCTATCCTTTCAAAATTACGTCCGCCAGCTTGGGCAAAGGTTTGACTTCCTCCTCCTCCTCCTCCAAGCAGGTTTGAAATTGCTTTTGCTATGCTACCAGCATTGTAAGTTGGAGTAAGCTCCTTTGCTACTTTCACTGTCAGCACAATTCTATCATCTAGTTTTGATAGTAGTAATACTATTCCTTTTATTCTGTCTGAGATGTCGTCTGTTAATTCCTTCAAGATATCGATATCCAAGCCTTCAAACACTGCTGATAAATAGTTGATATTTCCAAAAGTCTTTGAACCTTTGATAACTTCTTCCTTGTTTATAAGTTTCTTTTTTGCTTCCAACAGCTCTGTCTCTAGAGCTTTATTCTCTTCCAGCAGTCTTTCAATTCTCTCGATAATTTCAGATTCTGACGCCTCGAGTAGTTCTCTGACATGATCAATTTTTTCTTCCAATCTTCTAACGAGTTCTAACGAGTTCATTCCTGTCACTGCTTCAATTCTTCTTACCCCAGTACTAACAGCACCCTCAGAGACTACTTTGAACAATCCAATCTGTCCAGTGTTTGAAACATGTGTACCACCACAGAGCTCCTCACTAAAGTCAGAGACTTTTACAACTCTGACAACATCACCATATTTCTCATCAAACAAGGCTATTGCTCCTTGCTTCACTGCTTCATCATAACTTTTGACTTCTGTTACAACTGGATATGCATTCAAGATTACTTCGTTTACTATGTCTTCTACTCTCTTGATTTCTTCCTTTGTCAGTGCCTGATAATGCGTGAAATCAAACCTCAGTCTTGATGGTTCCACATGTGAACCTGCTTGCCTCACGTGACCTCCTAAGACATTTCTCAATGCTGCGTGGAGAATATGTGTAGCAGTGTGATTTCTCATGGTTGCCTTGCGCTTTTTCTCATCAACTTGGGCAGTGACCCTTTCACCAATTGTCAGTTTTCCAGAAAGATAACCTTTGTGGACAATTACTCCTTCGACAGGTGAATACGTATATTCAACCGAGAAATTACCATTTTCATTATGGATCGTACCTGTGTCTGCTACTTGACCACCCTTTTCCGCATAGAACGGTGTTGCATTCAACACTAGTTCGCATTCACAGTTATCCGCTGTATCTACAAATTTTTCTTTAACCCTTATCTTTTCGATAATCGCCTCTGAGCTCATTGTATCATAACCCACGAAGATGTTCTCTAAACCAAGGTTTTCATAACCACTCTCTTGAGCAAATTCAATCTCGCCTTGTGCTTTTCTGGATCTTTCCCTTTGCTCTTGTAAGTACTTTTCAAAACTCCTTTCATCAAGGTCATAGCCGTTCTCCTGTGCGATGTCTCTCAATATGTCGATTGGAAATCCATACGTATCGTACAGTTTAAATGCATCCTCTGATGTTATTCTTCCATTTGTTGCAATTATTTTTTGAATGAGGTCTAATCCTCTTGAGAGATTGTTTATGAATCTAAGTTCTTCATTTCGAACGATATTCTCGACAAATGCTTGCTTTTCAACAATTTCTGGATATATTTTGCCCATTTTTTGCACGACGCTATCGACTATTTTGTATAGGAAGGGCTCTTTTGCACCAAGTAATGTACCGTGTCGTAACGCTCTTCTAAGTATTCTTCTTACCACATAGCCTCTACCTTCATTAGATGGAAGTACGCCATCAGAAATCATGAAGGTCACTGACCTGACGTGGTCTGCAATAACTCTTATCGATATATCTTTATTCTGATCTTCCTTGTATTTTACGTTAAGTACATTTTCAATCCTTTCGATGATTGGTGTAAACAAGTCAGTGTCGAAATTCCAATATACACCTTGCATCATTGCGGATATTCTTTCAAGTCCAGCACCTGTATCGATGTTCTTTCTCGGTAATGGATGTAAATCTCCTACCTCATCTTGGTAGAATTCTGTAAAGACCAAATTCCATATCTCAATAAATCGTCCGTCTGTATTTGCCGGTGTCGGTTCTTCACCTTCAGGTGCCTTTCCTTCCCTTCCAGTATCGTAGAATATCTCCGAGCAGGGTCCACATGGTCCAGTAGGTCCAGCTGGCCCCCAGAAGTTGTCATCTTTTCCCAATCTCAATATCTTGTGGGCTGGTACGCCTAAACTTCTCCAAATTTCGAATGAAACGTCATCGTCTTGATAAATGGACACCCAGAGCTTTTCTTCTGGCATACCAAGAACTTGTGTGACGAATTCCCAAGCCCATTCAATTGCTTCCTCCTTAAAATAGTCTCCAAACGAAAAATTCCCCAACATCTCAAAGAAGGTATGATGTCGTGGCGTTCTTCCTACGTTTTCTATATCGTTTGTCCTAACACATTTTTGACAAGTTGTTGCCCTCAAGTAAACTGGATCAACTTTTCCCCAAAATATCGGTTTGAATGGCACCATGCCTGCAACCGTGAACATAAGTTGTGGATCATCAGGTATCAAAGAAGCACTTGGAAGCCTTTTATGCCCCTTCTTTTCAAAGAAACTCAGAAATGCTTCTCTTATCTCTTCACTCGTCATGAACTTCACTTAAGGCACCTCCGCTTGCATAAGCTCTAGAATTCTTCTCGTTCTAATTTTTAGTTTCACGTAGATTGTTTGTACATCTAATATGCACTTAACTCAGACCTCATAGAACAGTTGTAAGATTATATATATTACCGGTGTTATAAATAGGAGTCCGTCAATTCTATCGAGTATTCCACCATGACCTGGCATGAGGTTTCCTATGTGTTTTACACCGTAATGTCTTTTGATAGAAGATTCAAAGATATCTCCAAATGTATCAAAAATCCCAGTTATTATAGACAGAGAAATCGTGAAAGGAATTGAAAAACTCATGTTTAAATTGAAAAACAGATTGGCAAGGTTCTGGTATAGTAAGATATAGAGAAATGTACCAAGTATCCCTCCAAAGAATCCTTCCCAACTCTTGTTTGGACTATAGTAACTCCCAAACTTGTGTTTTCCACCAGTCGATACACCAAATGCATACGCAAAACTATCGTATGCCCAACTCAACGTAAGTACAAGCAGAGCCACTGCAGCACCATAATAATCGTATAAAGGCAAGAAGAAAGACAATAGGAACCCGATATATATCAATGCCGTTGTATAAACGAAGTATACTTCTGTTATTATCTCTCTGTCCTTGATCTTACCAAGAGAAATGACTACACCAGCAATGTAAACAACGGATAGAAGTTCCATGGGATTATTTCTAAAAGCTGTACCATACAGTATTGGATAAAGGGTTATCATGATAGTATAACTTATCGCAAGCCATACTCCGTATTTCTTGATCGAAGTGAAAAAAAGCTCTGCCGTGCTTATCATGACTACTGCTGCAACAAGTCCTACCAAGCTAGAATACGAAATAAAGCACAAAACAGCAAATGGTGCTATTAACACTGCACTTATGAGCCTTTGAACGAATTCTTTTTTGGATGACTGGTTAACATTTTCACTCATCTTTACCTAATCCCCCCAAATCTTCGTTCACGAACTTGGTATGCTTTAATCGATTTTTCTAATTCTTCTTCGCTAAATTCAGGCCAAAGTAGTTTAGAAAAATATAGCTCGCTATATGCTATCTCCCAGAGAAGAAAATTACTTATTCTCATCTCTCCAGAAGTACGTATTACTAAATCTGGATCCGGAATATCCGGTGCATAGAGATAATTTCTGAATGTCTGTTCATCAATAGATGAAATGCCTGAATCAATTATCTTTTTCACTGCATCAACTATTTCAGATCTTCCACCATAATTGAAAGCTAAGATAGCTTGTATTTTATTGTTATTTTTTGTTTTCTCTTCGTATTCGATACACTTTGCCTTAACATTTTCAGGCAGTTCTTCAATTCTTCCAATGAACCTAAGTCTTACCTTTTCTTTATTCATCCTATCGTAGAATTCACCTATCTTCTCAGTCAAGAGATTGAATATGAACCCAACTTCTTCGGGGGGCCTTTTCCAGTTTTCGGTTGAGAATGCATAAAACGTGGTGTATTCAACACCACGATCTGCACACCACTTAACAACATCTTCTATTTTGTAAGCTCCTACATAATGACCATATGTCCTCGGTTTACCTTGTTTCTTTGCCCAGCGACCGTTACCGTCCATGATGAATGCGATATGACGAAGTTTGTTTGAATTCGCTTGCTTCTTTTGCACCTTTTCAAACATCAAAATTCCATTATCTCCTTTTCCTTGATAGCGAATAGCTTGTCAAGCTCCGCAATATACTTGTCAGTTAAATTCTGGATTTCCTTTTCTATTTTTTTCTTATCGTCTTCTGATATTTCTCCGTCTTTCTCTTTATCCTTTATTTCCTTGAGCACATCTCTTCTTATGTTTCGGATCGCAATCTTGCCATCCTCTATCATTTCTTTGGCCTTCTTAACCCATTTCTGTTTTTGCTCTGTTGTAGGTATTGGAAAGTTTATTCGTACGGCATTACCGTCATTAATTGGGGTAAGACCAAGATCACTCGCAAGTATAGCCTTCTCAATTGCGCTTAATAAATTTCTCTCCCAAGGTTTTATTGTCAACTGTCTCTCCTCAGCCATGATTTGTGCAACTTGAAGAATGGAGGTGGGAACTCCATAATAGTCTATCTTGACTCCTTCAAGCACTGCAGGTGAAGCTCTTCCAGTTCTGAGGTGTTTTAGGTCTTCAGAAATCTTTTCAACCGACTTTTTCATCCTCTCTTCTGTTGTCTTCAGATACATGCTTAACATACTTTACACCTCCATCTCTTTTTCATTTTTATCTATTTTATCATTTTCCTGCAAGAAGACTCCCACTTATGTATGTGGGGGATTAATTGCATGAGAAGCTAACTTGTGTTTAATAGAGGGCGCTAATCAACCTTCTTTCTTAGATGAAATTCTGTTATCAAATCTAGGTTTCCTATATCTAAGTCTATTGCGCCTAATTCTACGATACATCCGTCTTTCTTTAAGAAGCTCGGATATATCATTTCTTAGTTTAACTTTACCACATATTAATTCCTCTTTTTCTGTGACAGCAGAGAAACCTATGTAGTTATAACCACTATCTATACCAAGTGTGATATTTTGTGTATAGCTAGTTGTTTCATATAATAGCTGAATAGTGAAAGGTTTAGTTTTAACTACTCTAGCAAGCTGTTGTTTTAAGAGACGTCTAACTTTACCATACCTTTTAGTTGGCATCAAAGGCTTCCCATCAACAGATAATACATATACCATACGTAAAATCTCCTTTATGGTAATAGCACTACTCCTACCCCTCAGAGTTGTTTAACTATTACCCTCAGAGCATGGGACTTGTGGAGCATCCCAAGGTGACTATATATTCTGCTATAACGTAGTCAGTAGCGATAGCTAATGACATAGGCTAATCAACCGAGCTTGCATTTCTACAAGCCCCTGCCTCTTTAGGCGGTGGGTAGTTGACTTAAATACTAATTGGATATTTTGTCAACGTTACTAACACACATAGCGGTTATTCCTTTCATATCCGACTCAGGATAAACACCGTTACCAGACTTGAATTTCACAGAAACAGGACATTTTAAAATCGATTCCAGCGAAGCTATGATCTGTCCTCTGTATTCTCCCAAACGAATTGGCGAAATTATAACACAGTCTATCGATGATGGAAAGTATCCTTTTCCATTTATATCTCCGACAACAGCGTCTAGCATTTCTAAACTTTTCTTATCTTTATTTTCATTATTTTCAGGGAAGATACTACCTATGTCCTTTTTGTATATGATTCCAACCAGGCTGTCGATTATTGCATGGGTCAAAACATCTGCATCAGAATGACCTAGCAAACCGAACTCAGAATCTATTTCGATGCCCCCAACGACAAGCCTTCTGCTTTCTACAAGTGGGTGGGTATCCCAACCAATTCCTGATAAACCCTCGTAATCACAAAATTTTTCAAGACGCTTCAGTTTCGGGTGGACTGGCCGCATCATCTCAGCGAACCCGAAATTTTTGAACAGTTCTTCATCTAAAGTATCCGTTATTATTCTCTTATATCTATTGGCTTTGATGAAATTGTATAATAAAAACTCTTTCATTTCCCCATACAGTGATACTATGTATATATCATCCACAGAAAAATCGATCAAAATTCGTTCTATGATATATATCATCTTCGCTCCAACAGGGAATATCCTAAAGCCCAGTATCTTAAACCATTTTTGATACCCACGCCTAAAAGCTGACTTATCAGCATGAAGAAGTACAGCTTTTATTTTCTCCCCATCTTGCAATACCATTGTGTTTGACTTAATGAAAGGAGAAATGTCACCATTAAATGCTTCTTTTATGTATTTCGCCGCATTCTTCCCAAAGAGTTCATCATAGAAGTTCTTTTTTTCTTCGTAAATCATTTCAGCTACCTGTTCCATATCTTTACTATTCATTTTTTTTATTTCCAAAATATCACCCCTATTAAAGATCGTTGACAGACTGATTAGAACCACCGCTGGAAAAACAGAATAACATAAGACATTGTTGAAACCTACTAATCATAACATTTAACCATTTTATGCAAACATATGTAACTGCTATTTCATAAACAAATATGTTATGATCAACAATGCACCCGTGAAGAGTAGTGTTGTCATGAAGGCAATCAGTAATTCGCTCCCAGTTGATGAGGGTATTTCCACTTTGATGTTTCTTGCTGATTGCTGCTCACTCTCTTTTTCATAAGCTGTTTGTCTTCTCTTTCTTTTAAAAAAGTAAGTTTCATCACTCAATATTTTTAGGGAAGGACTTATCAGGGACTTTGCGATAACACCGCTGAAAAGCTCAACCTTGATTAGAAACAGACTTTCACTTTTGATTTTCACCAATTCCTTGCTTATCAAAGTGCCTTCTACAGAACTCTTGTTCTTATCAAAATCTGGAATATTATCTTTTATTGCCTTTTCAAACTTTCCTGGATTAAGAATAACGACAGGTATTTTGTCTTCAACATCAAATTGAACGATCGAAGTACCATTTATAGGATCTATTACAGGAAAAACTTCAGGTAAATCAACGATATCTGGTCTCGAATAAATCTCTTTGATACTCTCATCACTAAAGCCCTCTTGAACATTCAAAAAGGTTAAGGTTGAATACTCTTCGAGCAGCATTCCTTCACACTTCACGGCAACTTCCATCTTGGGACTCCATTCTTCTAAGAGATCTTGGATAATCACTTTTATCACTTCGTTGTCTGACTCTTTAATGGCAGTGGAAAATTCTATTCCAAGTGGGATTTTCCCTCTCCTGTTCATTACATTATTTAAGTAAGCAAAGAATGCCAGGGTTACATCATAGATCCCTGCCACTTCTTTTAGTTGAGACTTGACTTTTTCCAGTTTTTCCCTGAATTCGTTCAAATTCTCCTCTAGTGTGATATCATCCAACATGTTTGAATATCTTAATGGTACAACTATAAAATCAAACTCAGGAGCATTGTTCGTTTTTCCAAAAAAATAGCCAACTATGTCTTCAGCTGTCCCTTTACTACGTGCCCTGATCTTTATGAAATAAAGATCCAATACCATTCCTCCTCATTTATTTATATGTTAAATACAGAATCCGCCACTCTCGATCTGGGTACCTTTCAGAATTGTCTTATCGTTGCCTACAACTACATTCTTACCCAGTTGACAATCTTCTTCTATGATACTATCCATACCGATAACTGTTATATGAGAATCGTAAACTTTCCTATCGTATTTGCTCTCAGCAAAATGGCCAACGCCGATCTTACACCTATCCTTTACTATGCTATTCTCAGCTATTATGGCATCCTCTATTACAACATCGTTCCCAATTACAACCTTTGTCATGATTACGCTATTCTTTATTATACTTCCTTCACCAACTGTGACACCTTGAGAAATAACACTGTTATCGATGTGACCATAGATCTCGCATCCTTCACTCACTATAGAATTCCTAACTGTTCTCTCATTGGAGATGTAAGCTGGCTGCATTTCTTCAGATCTCGTGTAAAATCGCCAATTTGGGTCATAAAGATTGAAAGGAGGTATAGGTCGGGTCAGTTCAAGGTTTGTCTCCCAGTAAGATTGTATTGTACCAACGTCCCTCCAGTAACCTTCAAATGGAAATGCATACACTCTCTTCGTGGTAAGTATTTTCGGGATGACGTTCTTACCAAAGTCATGTTCACTTGATTCATCTTTCGCATCTTCGATCAGCGCTTCTTTTATAAAATCCCATGTAAATACATAGATACCCAGCGATGCTAGATCCGACTTCGGTTCTTCGGGTTTTTCCTGAAATTCCATAATCCTATTATCTAAATCGGTAACCATTATCCCAAATCTGTTAGCCTCATTCAGTGGAACTTCCATGCATGCTATTGTCGCAACTGCACCTTTGGATATATGGTAGTATAAGAATTCGCTGTAGTCCATCGAATATATATGATCACCCGAAAGTACAACGATATAATTAGGTTCATATTCGTCAACGAATTCGATATTTTGATAAACGGCATCAGCTGTTCCCTTGTACCATACACTTCCTGCAAGTGTTGAATAGGGTTGGAGGATCGTTACTCCGCCACCCTTTCTATCGAGGTCCCATGGTTTTCCTATACCGATATGTTTGTTCAACAAATGTGGTCTATACTGCGTTAGAACCCCTATTCTGTATATGCCTGAATTAACACAATTACTCAGCGTAAAATCAATTAGTCTATATTTTCCACCAAATTGAACAGCTGGTTTTGGTATCTTCTCAGTTAGGATTCCAAGCCTTGTACCTTGTCCCCCTGCGAGTATTAGCCCTAAGACGTTCTGCACAGAATCATCTCCCCTGCATGGTTTTTCTGCCCTATGCTATATAACCATCCACTTCTCCAATACAACAGGTTCGAAGTCACCAACCAACATCTGTTCTGCTCTAATTACACAGTTCTTGTCTACGATAGCATTTCTCACCAATGCACCTTCTTCTATGACTGAATCTTGCATGATTATCGAGTTCTCAACTCTCGCTCCTGCTTTGACAACGACACCTCTGAACAGTACTGAATTCTTTACAACACCTGATACTATACAGCCATCGGATATCATGGAATTCGAAACCTTTGCTGTACCTGTGAATTTTGCAGGAGGATAATCTTTAAGTTTCGTGTATACCCTACCGTATTTTAGGAAAAGTTCCTCACGAATCTGCTTACTATTGAGTACTTCCATGTTTGTCTTGTAATACTCATCTATACCCTTTTTGATGTTACGCCAGTAACCATCGAACTCATATGCATATACCCTAAGTTTTGACAAATTTGGAATTATCACGTCAAGAAGTAGATCGTACTTTCCAGATGGAACCGAATCATACAGGAGATCAAGGAGTAGAAATTTATTCATAAAGTAAATCCCCAAGAATGCCTTTCTTGTTAATGGATTCTCAACTTTTTCATACATCTCGGTTATCCTGCCGTCTTCGGTAGTTACTACGGTTCCATATTGTGTTATGTCATAAGTCTCGTCAAGTTCTTTCACTAACAATGTCACATCTGCGCCTTTGGCAAAATGAAAGCTAAATAAATCGTTGTAGAGCATTTTATATATGTGATCTCCAGAACCTATCAAGACGTAGTCTTCATCGCCACGTCTGAGAATAGTGGTATTCTGAAATATTGCATCTGCTGTTCCGCGATACCAGTATTCACCTGTCATTCCAAGATATGGTTGGAGTATGTATAGACCTCCATTTTTCCTGTCCAAGTCCCACTCTTTTCCTGAACCAAGATGGTCCATAAGACTCCGTGGATTGTACTGCGTTAAGACTCCAACTTTGTATATTCCTGAATTTACCATATTACTCAAAATGAAATCTATTGCCCTATATTTCCCAAAAACTGGCAGGGCTGCACTGGCTCTCTTGTAAACTAGTTTCCCAAGGGCATCACTTTTACCGCCTGCTAATATCAGTCCAAGAGCTTTCATCTTATCACACCCCTTTTGGATACACTGTGTATCATGAAGGGAAATGCTTGAAGAAAAGGCCATATCCGTGTATTACTCATCTTCGTGCTAAAATCGCAACTCCCGAACTAGTACCTATCCTTGTGGCACCCGCAGAAATCATCTTTATCGCATCCTCGTAAGTCTTTATCCCGCCCGAGGCTTTTACCTCAATCTCTCCATCAACTGCCCATTTCATCAATTGAACGTCTTCAAACTTTGCACCAGCTGTCCCAAATCCTGTAGATGTTTTGACAAACCTTGCACCTGCCAACTTCGATAAGACGCAAGCTGCAATTTTTTCTTCGTCTGTAAGATAACATGTTTCGATTATGACTTTGACAGGAACTTTTGCAGATTCAACGACAGCCTTTATGTCGTTGTACACATATTCATAGTCGCCTTCTTTTAACTTTCCGATGTGCATAACCATATCAACTTCCTGTGCGCCGTTCTCTACAGCCCATTCCGCTTCATGGAGTTTTGATTCTGTACTTGTTACACCGAGCGGGAACCCTACAACCGTAACCGTCAGTGTATCGGAACCTCTGAGCAATGATGATGCAAGAGGGACATAAGAGGGATTTATGCAGACCCCTTTAAAGTTATACTGTAGAGCCTCGTTGCAAAGGCTTTTGATCTCATCGGTTGTCGCTGTAGGTTTTAGATTGGTGTGATCGATACAACGGTTTATTTCAAAGCTCTTTTCATCAGGTGTAAATACCTCTGGTTTATACGATTCCTTGAAAAGTGTGATTTTTTCGATAACTGCCTTTCTCATGTCCATAAATTCTCCCCCTTTTTCCATTTGAGTAACTTTCGGAACGTTTAGAATATATTCGGAACATACATAGTTTCTATCATACCCTCTATATATTTTATTTTATCATTTTCCTGCAAGAAGACTCCCACTTCTACAAGTGGGGGATGAATTGCAGTTGTATACCACACTAAATCCTTTCCTAAACATATAGGGCTTAACTATATTTGTTTTAACTGGCTTTGACTTTTCCGTTAGCTTAATATATTCACCTTTGTTCTGTACTCCTTGAACTGTATACTTTTCGCCCTCAAAGATAACTATATCCTTAGGCTGATATTCGTATCTTTGCTTACGAATATTTCTTCTGCCTTTCGATACTTTTGCCCCACGATACTTACGAAGATTTTCTGCACTCAAGTTTTTGTTACGCGTTCTTCTGCCACAGAAAAGTTCTTGTCCTGTTTTAATAGTCTTATCTCTTATATCTACATATTTTGCATCGTAGAACTTTTCGAGTGAACGATTGTTTCTCCTATTTTGCTCAAAATAGATTGGTTCTATTCTCTGTTGATTAATTCCTCCTGCTATGCAAAATGCATCGTTGTAATGTGTCTTTTCCAAACCAAGACTTACTCTTTTGGATCTTGTAATGTAGCCGTAAGTGTAACCACACATCAGCGTATTGACCAATTTCCATCTTATAGTAGACATAAAAGTTGCATCCTTTAATGGTTTTTGAACTGGCTCCATCCCATACAATTTACCTCCAGCTTTATGATTACTAGGACTGTGACATTTGGTACATAACGTTATTAGATTGCCTGGTCTATCTGTTCTATCTTCTTTCCAATAGCCTATATGGTGTACCTCAAGTATGGTGTTTCTCTTGCCACATAGCTGGCAGGTATAATTATCTCTATACAGAACGTATTCTCTTACATTCCAACTTTCTTTAAGAAGCTCAGATATATCATCCCTTAGTTTAACTTCACCACATATTAATTCCTCTTTTTCTGTGACAGCAGAGAAACCTATGTAGTTATAACTACTATCTATACCAAGTGTGATATGCTGAGTGTAGTTAGTAGTTTCATACAATAGCTGAATAGTAAAAGGTTTAACTTTAACTACTTTAGCAAGGTGTTGTTTTAAGAGACGTCTAACTTTGCCATGCCTCTTAGTTGGCATCAAAGGTTTACCTTCAACAGATAATACATATACCATACGTAAAATCTCCTTTAAGGTAAGTCAGGCCGAAGTCTGTAGGTCCACATCGCCAATGTTATAGCAGGTTTAATGGTAATAGCACTACTCCTACCCCTCAGAGTTGTTTAACTATTACCCTCAGAGCATGGGACTTGTGGAGCATCCCAAGGTGACTATATATTCTGCTATAACTAATCATTAGCAAAAACTAATGACATAGGCTAATCAACCGAGCTTGCATTTCTACAAGCCCCCGCCTCTATAGGCCGTGGGTAGTTGACATTTTAATTTATTCCTTTCTCCTTTTGGTTACATCTTTAGGTATTCTTTGATTTTCCGTTTTTCTTCCTTCTTCTTTATTTCTTCACGCTTATCGTAAGTTCTCTTACCTTTCGCAACAGCTATTTCAACTTTGACAAGTCCATGATTGTTGAAATATATCTTTGTTGGAACCACGGTGTAACCTTCCTGTCTGATCTTGCCCCAAATTCTATCTATTTCTTTTCTATGTAGGAGCAATTTTCTTGGCCTTTCCGGGTCATGATTGTAGATATTACCGAACTTATACGGTGGTATATGCAAATTTAACAGATAGATCTCTCCATCTTTTATTCTACAAAATGAATCTTTAAAACTAGCACCATGTTCTCTAAGGGACTTAACTTCTGTACCGAATAATTCTATGCCTGCCTCATAAGTCTCATCCAAAATGTAGTCTGTATAAGCTTTCTTATTGGTTGCAATTACTTTCACAGAAATTCCCACCCTATATCTTCGTAATAGTTTATCTCGTTACCAATTACCTCTGCCACATCTATTTGCGCTTTTGAATATGCTTTCCCTCTTAAATAGTACTCTGCACTCATGGATATCCTTTTGTATTTTTCACTATCTACTCTTTCAGATGGCTTTATTCTAGTACCCGTTCCCGATTTAACTTCAACAAAAATATAAACATCTCCACATCGAGCTATGATATCTACCTCGCCGAAAGGAGTCCTATAATTGCGGGCAACGATTTTGTATTTTTTCCTCTCCAAAAACTCGCTCACCATCTGTTCTGCTTTTTTCCAGTCAATTGAGCCCTGTTCATGAATCTTATCCATAAATACCAGGTACTTTAACAAGCTTACCAACTTTTTCTGGAAAGTTATTTAGTATGCCTTCCACATTATCAAATTGTTGAGGCCTGTCTTCCCGTAGAGCAGCACTTTCTTCTATAGGTGTATACATTGGCTCTAAACCTTCAGTATCTACCTCAGATAACACCTCAAAGTAATCAACTATCTCTTGCAAATCATTCTTCAACTTCTCCTTATTATCCACATTCAAGCGTGATAAAAACAAGAGATGATCTATTAATTCATCATCTATTCTTATTGACATTATTAAACACCTCCTTTAGACTCGCAACTTCGCTGGTGTCTTGAATAACAGCACCTATATTCTGCTCTGCAATGGTTTTGTACACTTCGTTTCTGTATATTTTTACTGCACTTGGGGCTACAATACCTATTTTGACAACCCCGTTGTCCACCTTCAAAATCTTAACTTCTATGTTATCTCCAATCATTATACTCTCCCCTATTCTTCTAGATAGAACAAGCACTATCTATCACCACTTTTATCAGGTGTTGGCCTATATCTCCTGTCTGTTTTAACTGATTCGTTTGATTCAGTTGTTCCCACTTTTTCTGATTCTGATTCTTCTGAAGGATCCTTTAAAGAGTGTTTTATTTCATAACCTTCAAGGATTGCCTGACAACCCAACCCTGATCTCAAGTTTATCACGATCGGTGCCTTCAAGTTTGCCGTTGTTTCCTGCGGACGACCAACAGGTATCGTCAAAACAGTCCAAATAGTAATCTCAGAAGGGTCTTCAATTTCTAGAATATCGATATCTTCTTGTGAGAGTTGAACTTCATAATCATCCAAAATCATCCATGGATCTATCAATGGTAGTGCTACGGTGTCGTCATCTAGACTCACAAGCCAAAAAATCGGTAACGTCTCTTCCAGAGATATTACCGCATATTTTTTTAAATCTTCAAATCCTGGGATTCCATTTGGAAATGTTATGACTTCTTCATCAGACAAATCGAACTCGCCTAGTTTCGTTTTGTACAACACACTATCACCTTCAGTCGGACTTTAGTCGATGCTTACCTGCATGATGTAGCGAAGGATTGATCTATAAAAATTATCTGAATGTTCGGGATCCTCAAACAATTCATGATACCCACCCTTAAATTCTTCAATCACTTTATGCTCTGTTTTTAGTTCTTCAAAAAATGCTCTTGCTCCGTCCGGAAGTGTTACTTTGTCATCTGTCCCAATAAGGATGGAGACAGGACATACTATTCTCTCAGCCTGCTCATGAGCCAAGGTTATGTTCTTCATCATACTCTTTGCCAATCTTACTGATAATCTGTCATGTACGAGTGGATCAGCAACGTATCTCTCGACAGCTGATTTGTTTCGTGAAAGAAGGTTTGCGTCAATTCCGTTACTAACAGTCATCGTTGGTGCTAGCACAGAAAAAATGCTCATCATTATTCTCTGGCTTGATTTCGTCTCTACATGCAGAGCAGGTGATGAAACAACCAGATTATTCACTTTTTGCGGTCTTAGCTCTGTGTATCTTATAGAAATAAGACCACCTAGACTATGACCAAATACAGTGAATTGATTTACATTTTTGGTTAGTTCATCGATTATTTCCACGACTTCCTCTATAGTTGTGTTTCCTCTTTTCCCAGAACTCTTACCATGCCCGGGAAGATCGAATCCTATAACACCTAGATCGTTCTGAACAAGCATTTCAGTTAGTTTCTCGTACCTACCTATATGCTCACCTAATCCATGAACTAGAAGTACCCAACCCTTTTTTGGTTCCCCTTTTTTAAAAGAATATATCATCGAATTCCCCCCAATCCTTTAGGACTAAGAATCGTTAACCGATGATTACCATTTCCTTGTTTCTATCTCTATCTGACACCGCTGCCAATTTTTCCATTTTCTGCCAAGTTTCTCAAATAATTGTCGTCATTCTTTTTTACATCGATTATCTTCACTTCATATTTTTTGTCGAAGATTTTGGATATCAAAAATCCACAGCTAGCAAAAACCAACCCCGTTACTAATGAGACTATATCATTCCATTTGAAAATGTATCCAATTAACACTCCTACCAAGAATCCAGCCAACGGAATACCATAGACTATCAAGGACAATATAGCTACATTGTATTTTAACTCTACTGTAACTGTATCACCCAGTGCTACAGGTTTTGTAATATCTTCTCTCTTAACTCTTACTCGCATATCTCTACCCTTTACGGAGCAACTACCTGCTAATGCACACCCTGAACAGGTTGCCTCATCTGTTATAGTAGCAAGATATATATACTTATCGTCGATGCCTGAAATTGTCATTACTTCACGCATACTCATCCTCCGCAAGACACGCTGTCTTGTATAGCTGATGTATAGTAAATAACCGCTACTAACAATTGTCTCTTGATATTCTTTACTCTTTACTCCACCTTACTCCACCATCATCAAGAATTGATAATGCGGTTGCCCGCCATCTAGAAATTCAATTTGTATGTTTGGATATTTTTTCTTCGTATACTTTTGAACAATAGTCTGTTCAATCGGTGTTGTGTTGGATCCTACAAAAACAGTGAGTATTTCTTTTTCATCAAGCTTACATCTTTGATATATCTTATCCAATACGTTGACAAGATTTTTATGGTGATAGACAAGCTCTTTGCCAATAAAACCGAGATACTCGTTCTTCTTTATTCTTTCGTTCCCGTATTTTGAATCCCTAACTGCAATAGTTATAGATATTGCAATGACCTTAGGTAGTATTTCTTCCATACTCTTTATTATTTCATCAACTGTCTCGCCCATTTTATATATCATAGCCATGATGTTTTCATGAACATTTGTGGTTCTCATGACTCGTACATTTATACCTTCGCCTTCTGCTACCTTTGCTGCTTGGTCAGCTGCGAGTATTATGTTAGAATTATTCGGAAAGACGATGACATTGTCTGCATTTGCTCTCCTGATTGCATCAAGTATGTCTGCCATACTGGGATTCATCGATTGACCACCGGATACTATTTCATCGACTCCTAAATCTTTCAACACTCTCGACAGCCCTTTACCTGGAGATATAGATACGTAGGCAATATCTTTTCTTTCCTTCTTTTTGTACTTTTCGCTGACTACATGTTCGTGTTGTTGCTTCATGTTGTCTATCTTGACTTTCATTAGCTCACCATATTCTAGGAATTTTTCGATAACATTTCCAGGATTATTCGTATGAACATGGAGTTTTATCACATCGTCTTGAATAAAAAAGACAACTGAATCGCCAATTTCGTTCAAATACTCTTCAAGCGCTTCCCTTTCAGTATTAGAGATAGGCTTTGTCACATTCACGATCAACTCAGTACAATACTGGAAAGTTAACTCTTCGAAGCTGATCGAGATCTCCTCAGCTGGTCTTGTCTCAACACCAGATAGATTTATTGTCTTATCACCAAAGATATACATCCTAAATCCTTGAAATATATAATAGAGGCCCTTTGCTCCTGCGTCTACGACGTTGGCCTCTCTTAATTTCGCAAGAAGGCTAGGCGTTTTCTTGACTGCCTCAAATGATATCTCTTCTATCTTTTCAAAGAGCTGCTCGAAACTCTCCAAACTCGACAATGCCTTGGATTCTTCATCGATCATCCTTACAACGGTGAGTATCGTCCCTTCAACCGGACGTAAAACCGCTTTATATGCAACTTGCCTCGCATTTTTAAGTGCTTTGACAAAATCTGCAACAGTTATCCTACTTTTCTTATCTATTGCCTCGCAAAATCCTCTAAATATCTGTGAGAGTATAACGCCCGAATTTCCTCTTGCACCCATCAGTGTTCCTCGTTTTATCGAATCAAGAACATTTTTTAACTTGGTGTCCGGAAGGTTCTCAAGATATTTACAGGCTTCAAGCATTGTTGAACTCATGTTAGAACCTGTATCACCATCTGGAACAGGGAAGACGTTGAGGGCATTTATTTCATCGCGGTGCATGAGCAAATTTTCGGCACCTTTCATGAATATGCCTTTCATCTCAACTCCATTTATTGTTTTTGTCAAAGTATCACCTCATCTCATCTGACACCGATTATATGGACATTGACATCTGCATTTTCACAGTTTACATAGGATTTCAACTTATGCTGGACGTTTTCTGTGATATTTTTTGCCACCTCGGTGACTTTTGTACCATATTCAACTTCAACGAATATGTCGATGCTAATATGTCCAAAATCGTCTTCCTCAACCTTGATTTTCCCTTCCTCAGAAGAAAACCATTTGGAAAACCAATTGTCTGTACCTATACTAATCGGCCCATACGTTTCAATAACAGCAAGATACACTAGTTTCCTGATCGCATTAACCGTGACTTCAATCTCACCGTATTCACTCTGAATTTTCATATCTTTTTCACTCCTTTCCGAATGGTCTCCCCAATCTTCTTTTCGATAGTGGTACTATCAAGCCCTACATAATTTATCAACTGCTGCCTTGAACCATGTGGTATGAATTGATCAGATATACCAATGTTGTATATTTTAACATCGCTAAGGCAGTCTTTCAAATGCTCATTGATGTATGCAACAAACCCTTCACCGAAACCTCCTGTAACTGTTCCTTCTTCTACTGTAAATACGAATGCATGTTTTGATACAACTTCGCAAATCATCCTTACATCGAGCGGCTTAACACTTCTAACACCGATCAGTGTCCAGTTGTTCCTCTTGCACATTTCTATGTAATCTTTTGTCAGCGTCCCAACAGAAAATATTGCGACTTCACTGCCTCTAACAATTTTCTCCCACCTAAAGGGATCGAATAAGTCTATCGAATCTATTTTACCACAAATCTCATCTATTTTTCCAAATTCCACGTCTCGAGGATATCTGATTGCAATTGGACCCTCGATTGTTTGCCATTGGTGAAACACGTAGCGCAAAATCCTTGCCAAATCTTCAGCGTTTAATGGAGTCAGAATCTTCATGCTTGGGATTAGCCTTAGATACGATATATCAAACATCCCATGATGCGTTGGACCATCTGTTCCAACCAATCCCGCCCTATCAATTGCAAATAGTACGTTAAGGTTCTGGAGTGCAACGTCATGTATGATCTGATCATATGCCCTCTGTAAGAACGTCGAGTATACAGCAACGACAGGCTTGAATCCATTCATAGCCAAAGCTCCTGCATAAGTTACTACCGACTGCTCTGTGATACCCAGGTCTATGAACCTGTCAGGAAATTCCTTAGAGAACATTCTAAGTCCTGTGCCATCAGGCATAGCAGCGGTAAGTGCTACTATCTTCTCATCTTCTCTTGCCATCTTTACTAGAACATTACCAAAAACATCGCTATATGAGACTGCATCTTTCGGTTTTTCAAAATCCCCTGAATCAGGGTCAAACCTATCTACGCCATGGTACTTTGTGGGATTGTTCTCTGACGGCATATAGCCCTTCCCTTTTGTTGTAAACACAGTTAGGATAGTCGGATATGAATAGTCCTTAATCCTTTTTAGAGCTTCTTCCAAGGCGTGTATATCATGTCCATCAACAGGGCCAAAGTGCTTTATACCAAGCGACTCGAAAAAGTCTTGACCAAGTAGTGCAACTTTCACAGCCTCTCTTATTTTCTTTAGCTCAAACTCTGTACTCTCTGTAATTCCACGCTTTACAACTTCTTTTATATTCAGGTACAATTTACTAGTACGTAAACTCTCAAAGAGTACCGATAAACCTCCTACATTTTTTGATATGCTCATGCCGTTACTATTGAGAATTACCTTTACCCTGGAATTCTGACTTTTTAGCTGATTAAGTGCCTCGAGGGCTTGTCCACTTGTCAAAGCACCATCACCGATGACAACAACTACATTTGCATGCTTCTTTTCAAGCTCAAGCGCCTTCTCAATCCCAAGAGCTGCTGCAATGGAAGTACCGACATGCCCTGCTCCAAATCTGTCAACCGGATCTTCAAATATATTTGTGAACCCTGATATCCCACCAAAAGTACGTAGTGATTTGAACCTATCCCATCTGCCGGTCAATAACTTATGCGTGTACGCCTGATGACCTGTATCCCATATTATATAGTCTTCAAATGGGTCAAAGACTCGGTACAGTGCAAGTGTCAATTCAACTGTACCAAGATTGGATGCCAAGTGTCCACCATTTTGGGATATTACAGAGATCATGTATTTCCTTATTTCATCAGCAAATTCATAGAGTTGATCGTAGTTCATCTGACGTATTTTGTCGATCTGTTCCCTTTTTCGCATATTCTCTTCCAGAATCGTCACCTTCATCTCGCTAAATTCTATACTAAACAGTCCTCAATAAATCTTTTTAGGTCATCTTTTGCTTTGAAAAATATCAAACCCGAATTGCTTTACAACTTCTGTATAATCTCTATCTTCATGTACGGTCTCAACACTTCCGGAATAGTAATCGAACCATCAGGATTTTGATAATTCTCCATTATGGCAACTAGTGTCCTCCCAATTGCCAATCCGGAACCGTTGAGTGTATGAACATAGTTTATCTTTCCATCCTTCGTTCTGTACCTGATACTTCCTCTTCTCGCTTGGAAATCGGTATCGTTGCTACAAGAGGAGATTTCTTTGTAAGCATTGTATGAAGGTAACCAGACCTCTATATCGTAAGTCTTCGCGGAGGCAAACCCGAGATCACCTGAGCATAAAGTAATTACCCTGTATGGCAGTCCTAAGAGCTGCAGTATTTTTTCCGCGTCACGAGTTAACTGCTCAAGTATCTCGAACGAGTTCTCTGGTTTTACGTACCATACGAGTTCCACTTTCTCAAATTGATGTTGCCTGATTAACCCTCTCACATCCTTACCATAGCTTCCCGCCTCTCTACGATAGCAGGGTGTGAAAGCAGTATATTTCAACGGTAACATACTCTCCTCAAGGATATCGCCTATATGCAGTGCTGCAAGGGAGACCTCAGCTGTTGGTATGAGGAATAGATCGTCTTTTTCACAGGTGTAGAGTTCTTCAGCAAATTTTGGCAGTTGCCCCGTTGCAGTTATCGTCTCTCTCTTTACTAGATGCGGAACGTTTACTTCTATGTATCCATTGCTTGTGTGAACATCTAACATGAATTGTGCAATTGACCTCTCTAATTTCGCAATTTGGTCAAACATCACTGTGAACCTTGAACCACTCAGTTTCGAACCCTTATCGAAATCAAGCATACCGAGGTCCGTCCCCAGGTCCCAATGTGGTTTTGGCTCAAAATCGAATTTTCTCGGTTCTCCACAGCGTCTAATCTCTACATTTTCTGTCTCGTCCTTACCAATTGGTACACTCTCGTGTGGTGTATTTGGTACGTAAAGTGCAAGGCCAAGCATTTGATCTTCAAGTTCCCTCTGCCTTGCTTCCAGTTCTGCTATCTCTTCACCTATTTTCTTACTCTCCAATATTATATCGTTTGCCTGCTCATCTTTACCTTCTGCTTTTAGCCGGGCAACGTTCTTTGAGAGTTCATTTCTTTTAGACTTTAAATTGTTCACTTGGTTCAAGTAATTTCGCCACTCTCTATCTAATGAGATTATCTGATCTATGATTTCGGTAGTTTGATTCCTTTTCCTCAAAGATTCATAAAAGATCTCCGGTGATTTCCTAAGTAGTTTTAGATCTATCATCTGCATCACTCCTCGAAAAGTTTCTTAAGATTTTCCTTGTATGGTGGATAAACAATTCCCTTTTCTGTGATTATCGCACTAACTAACTCATGATCAGTAACGTCAAAAGCTGGGTTGTATACATTCACGTTATTTGGTGCAATTCTTCTGCCACCACAATTTGTGACTTCTTCATGTGACCTTTCCTCTATGGGAATATTGTTGCCACTCTCGATTGACAGATCAAGCGTACTCATGGGTGCAGCCACGTAAAAAGGCACACCATGTCTTTTTGCAAGGACTGCAACCATATATGTACCTATCTTATTTGCAACATCACCGTTCGAAGCTATTCTGTCTGCACCAACCACTACTGCGTCTACCTTTCCCTGTTTCATTACCCATCCAGACATATTGTCACTGATAAGCGTTACATCGAATCCATCCCTCATCAATTCCCAAGCAGTCAGCCTTGCACCCTGCAGATATGGTCTCGTTTCATCAGCAAAGACTTTTATCCTTTTACCTTGTTCCTTTGCAGCCCTTAAAACGCCTAATGCCGTTCCGTAATCAACGGTTGCAAGGGCACCAGCATTACAATGTGTTAACACGGTGAAACCATCTTGCAGAAGTTGGGCACCGTTTTGGCCTATTGCCTTGTTTATCTCTATATCTTCTTTAGCTATTTTCAGCGCTTCCTCTTCAACCACTTTCAACAATCCCTCGTACTTTCCATGTTCCATCAACTTTTTTTCCATTCGTTCAAGTGCCCAGAAAAGATTGACTGCTGTAGGTCTTGTGCGTTCAAGAACTTCTCTAATACTTCTTATCTGGGATAACACTTGATCATAACTATAGCTTTTCTTAAGCAGTTCTTTAACTCCTAACACATACCCGAATGCAGCTGTTGCACCTATTGCAGGCGCACCTCGAACGACCATTTCTTTTATCGCCAAAGCAACGCATCTATAATCAGCACATGTGACATAAACCTCTTCAAACGGTAACCTTCTCTGGTCGATCAGTACAAGGCTGTCTCCAGTCCATTCCATTGTAATAGTCTTTAGCTTCATGTTAACTACCTCCCAGATGCTTAACTTCTCTCTGAACTCCTCTGCAGATCATTTAGGTCCATTTTCCCCCAAAATAACAGCCTTTTTTTCAAGCTATTTTACAATGGTACTCTTATATTTGATCTCTATTTTTGAGTTTTTTACGAAGTTATCGAAATCTTTAGCAATCAAATCATTGATATTTGCTTGCTTCTGAGATAGGATTTCTTTTCTTATATCTTCTTTAACTTCATCGAAGGTCTTAGTCATTCCAATCTTTATATCTTTCACTTTAACAACATACCATTCCCCACTCACTTGTTGTACTGGCAGGAGAGCACCGCGAGGGGCATTTGTAACGTAAACCCAGATTGATTGAGGAATCTTAGACGTATCATTTTGATTCACAAGACCGTTTATATAACCTGATAGGTTATATCTCTTAGCAACATCTTCTACGCTAGCTCCCTTGCTTAGGTCTAGCCTTACACTGTCGGCGATTGATTTATCCTTTACCTTAAAAACTGTAAGATCATATTGAGTAGGTATCGTATATTTGCTCTTATTCTTATCATAATATGCCTTCATTTCATCGTCTGTAATTTTCACGTTTTTGAGGTACTCTGTATAAACATTTGCAAGCGCCAATGTATATCTTCTTTGAAAGTAAAGCCTCTCTTTATAATCATTGAGCGATCCCATACCTAGTTGTATGAGGTATTCATTCAACTCATCTTCAGTCATCTTAAGGTCGGAGAGCATGTTCTTAACTTCTTTGTCCACATCAGCCTTTACCTCATCGTCTTTTGGCGCAACTTTCATGCTTTCTGAGAACTGAATAAATAACAATTTCCTGATGTAAATATCCAAAATTTTTAACTTGTATTTCTCAAGTACAACTAGGCCTTCTTGCGTTGTTGTTAGTATCTGATAGAAAGTATCGTTAGATGTTTTCAGTTCAATAAGCAGTTTTTGGATGTTTGCCTCCCTATTCCACTCATCCATAGTTATGTTTTTACCGTTTACAACTGCAACGATGTCACTCTGAGCAAATAAGGCGATCGAGAGCATCAACAATATCAGCGATAAAAACCTCTTCACTTTTCATACCCCCTCATCAGTTTTCTATCACGCTACTTTTATCATTTGACCACGATGTTTACCAATTTTTCTTTCACGTAGATTATGTTTGTTATCGTTTTCCCCTCTACAGATTTGGAAACTTGTTTAATTGCCGCATTTTTAATTTCATCTTCTGAAGAATCCACTGGTAAGACTAGTTTTCCACGTACTTTTCCATTAACTTGGATAACTATAGTCATTTCTTCTTGTTCAAGTGCTTGTGGATCATATTCGGGCCATTTTTCGTTGACTATCAATGTATCTTTACCAAGATCTTTCCACATCTCTTCAGCCATATGTGGTGCAAATGGAGATAATATGAGTGCAATCTTTTCGGCGATTTCCTCAAGTAACATAGAGTTCGGGTCTTGAACGTGGTCAATATACTCCATGAGTTGATTGTTGAATTCCATTAGGCCAGCTATAGCTGTGTTGAACTTGAACCCACCCTCGATGTCTTCTTTTATCTTTTTTATCACGCTGTGCAATTTCCTTCTCAACGATTTCTCTTCACTTGTAAGGTTGTGAGGATCTCTGTTACTCGAATTCAGTAGGTTCAAGACCTTGTAGTAATTGTTCCAGAGTCTCTTTATGAACCTATGGATTCCCTCTATCCCTGCATCGTTCCATTCAGCGTCTTTCTCCGGTGGTGCCATGAAAAGTATATACATTCTCAGTGTATCTGCACCGTATTTCTCAACCATGTCATCAGGCGAAACTACATTTCCTTTCGACTTGCTCATCTTCCAGCCATCTTTGTAGATCATGCCTTGGGTAAAGAGGTTTTCAAAGGGTTCATCAAAATCTATGTATCCTAGGTCATTCAAAACCTTTGTTATGAACCGGGAATACAACAAGTGCAAAATGGCATGTTCGACTCCACCTATGTATTGATCAACGGGTAGCCAGTAATTGACATCTTCCGTTTCAAAAGGCTTTTCATCTAACTTGGGGTTAGCATATCTTAGATAATACCATGAACTATCAACGAACGTATCCATCGTTTCAACTTCCCTATGTGCGGGACCACCACATTTTGGACATGTCGTGTGTTTGAATTCCTCGCTCAATGTAAGTGGTGATTGACCTGTTGGCAGAAATTCAACGTTTTCTGGTAACCTTACAGGCAGATCTTTCTCTGGTACTGGGACGATACCGCATTTATTACAATATACAACCGGAATCGGTGCACCCCAATATCTCTGCCTTGATATAAGCCAGTCTCTTATTTTGTACTGAGTGCTTCTCCTACCGTATCCTTTTTCTTCGATGTACCTTACTATTTCTTCTATACCCTCTGAACTTTCCAGACCATTAAAGACTCCGCTATTGACGATTATTCCTTCTCCTTCGTACGGTCTTTCGTATATGTTGTATTCCCCATCTTTTGGTTTTATAACCATTCTTATTGGCAATCCATATTCTTTTGCAAAATCGAAATCCCTCTGATCATGTCCAGGAACTGCCATAATAGCGCCAGTCCCATATTCATAAAGTATGTAGTTGGCTACATAAATGGGTATCTTTTCACCAGTCAAGGGATTGACTGCGTACCTCCCTAAGAATATTCCCTCTTTCTTAGCTTCTAAACTTGTCCTTTTGAATCTATCTTCAAGAGTTACCCTTGCTAAGAAATCCTCAACTTCGGCTCTTTTGTCAGCGGTAACAAGCTCCAAAACTAGCGGGGACTCAGGGGCAATTGCCATGAATGTTACCCCATAGATCGTGTCCGGACGTGTAGTAAATACTCTGATCTTCTGTTCTGTGCCATCTATGGGAAAATCGATCTCTGCACCCGTACTTTTACCAATCCAATTTCTCTGCATCGTCTTGACATGCTCTGGCCAACCCCTGAGCTCGTCCAATCCTTTTAACAACCTTTCTGCATAGCTTGTAATCTTAAAGTACCACTGTTCGAGATACCTCACTGTCACTGTCGTACCACATCTTTCACATTTTCCTTCTTTGACCTGTTCATTTGCAAGTACGGTTTGACAGCTTGGGCACCAATTAACTGCACCCGGTTTCTTGTATGCAAGACCTGCTTCGTATAATTTCAAGAAAATCCACTGCGTCCATTTATAATAATCCTCGGTACACGTAATGATCTCTCTATTCCAATCATAACTTATTCCGAGTTTCTTGATTTGACTACGAATTATCTCTATGTTTTCGATAGTCCACTTTTTCGGATGTATCTTGTGTGCAATTGCTGCATTTTCAGCTGGCAAGCCAAAAGCATCGTAGCCAAAGGGATGAAGCACATTATAGCCTTGCATTCTTTTGTATCTTGCTATGATGTCTCCTATAACGTAATTCTTAACATGTCCAACGTGAAGTGTACCAGACGGATAAGGAAACATAACCAAAGAATAGTACTTTGGCTTATCTGAGCGTTGTGGAGTGTCAAAAACCTTTTGTTCTGACCATATTCTCTGCCATTTCACTTCTATCTCTTGCGACGCATATTCTTTCATCTTTTCTCCCTCCGTTTTGTCTGTGTCTGGATTAAGCATCTTTAGTTTCAGTAGATTATATCACAAAAACCTCTTTTAGTGAACAACAAAGACATTCAGTCAAATCAAGATAAATCAACGGTTATCACAATCGATGATACTTTACCAAATGTTCAAAAAAGTGTATAAACCAAAGTAAGATACGTTTGGTATAATTACGTTACAAAATAGCACGAAGAAATCGTCCTGTAGATGAGTTTGAAAAGTGTTGTATACTGCTGTGAAGGGAGTGATTTGAGTGGAATGCCCGAGTTATTCCGGCAACCAGCCGCCATAAAGCCCGAAAAACGAAAAGATGGGAGGTATTTGAATGAAAGTCAAACTCCAGGTTGACATCAAGAAACTTATCGAGCGAGGAGATTTCAGAACACTGAAATTACTACTCGAAGATCAAGATGCAAACATCGTTTTTGAGATGATCGAAGAACTTAAGACTTCTGAAAAAGCTATAGTTTTCCGCCTTCTCCACAAAGATATTGCTGCGGAAGTCTTTTCCAAACTTGAGCCCGATGAACAATTTGAATTGGTCAGAATGCTTACCGATGACGAAATAAAATCTATCATAAGAAGTATGGATCCGTCAGATAGAGCCGAGCTACTCGACGAACTTCCTGCCGACGTTGTTACAAAACTGCTTTCTTTCCTACCAAAAAACGATCGAGAACAAACGATAGAAATATTGAATTACCCTGATAATTCTGCGGGAAGACTCATGTCACCATACTTCGTGTACGTTACAAAAGAGATGACTGTAGAAAAAGCTTTGACAAAGGTGCGCAAGTTTGGAAAAGATGCGGATACGATCTATACGATCTTCGTAATTGAGGATGATAGAACTTTGGCCGGAATACTAGATCTTGAAGATCTTTTATTTTCCGAGCCGGACGTACTGATCGAAAATATTTATACACCTGATCCTGTATATGTAAAGACCTCAACAGACCAAGAAGAAGTGGCAGAATTGATGAAGAAGTATGATCTGAATGCGATAGCCGTTGTTGACAATGACTTAAGGCTTGTCGGAATAATTACAATAGATGACATCGTAGACATAATAGAAGAAGAAGCAACAGAAGACATCCATAAAATGGCTGGTATGAATGTGACTGCTACTAGTTATTTTCATACACCACCTTTCGTGTTCATCAAGAACAGGTTGCCTTGGCTCTTCGGACTCTTATTATTACAAAGCTTGAGTGCTCTAGTAGTTAGCAGATATGAGAATGCATTATCACTTTACCCGATATTAGCAGCTTTCATGGCTACGATGGTTGATGCTGGAGGGAATGCTGGAGGACAAAGTAGCACACTGATAATCAGGAGTTTAGCCTTGGGAGACATAGAACTCAAAGATTGGTGGAAGGTATTTCTAAGAGAGATTTATCTCGGCGCGATCATGGGGGTAGTACTTGGCGTTACGTTGTTCTTACGTGGTTTTATGATAACTTCAAGCATTTCCATAAACCTTTCGGCAGGGATTTCAATATTCCTAATAATAGTGTTCTCTAACACGGTTGGAGCCATGTTACCATTTGTCGGCAAGTTTCTCAGAATCGACCCTGCAGTCATGTCCGGACCACTTGTGACAACTATAGCTGATCTTGTGGGAATGGCTATCTACTTCTACGTAGCAACTTTGATTTTGGGAATTAGATAAGTTCTCCTAACCATCCACTAATCGATGTTCAAACATAGTAGATAACTTGTCAGTTCGTTTTTTACTGAACAGATGAGTGAAGGTGGTGAGACTATATGAACATCCAAGAACTTGAGGAAAAACTACTGGAGGCAGTTGAAAAACTGGAATTGCATCTCGGACAGTATGAAAAAGATATAGTAAGTACAAACTCCAAAATCGAAAAGCTACGAAGTGATTTGGACGAACTGTGGTCTACACTTCGTACATCTTTGATTTTATCAATTGTGATGTTCATAGTTGTTGCAATCACGTGGTTTTTTCCATTCCAGGTTGGAACGTACGGATACCTTTCTCCAGACGATGTGCGTAGAAAAACGATTGCTATAAGTATAGAAGCATTAGTTTTTGGAATCCTTTTTCTATTTGCATTGGCATCTACATTCTTAGGGAGGTCTAGAAAAGAGTAAATGGATAAGATAATTGTAAAAGGTGCAAGAGTCCATAATTTAAAGAACATCGATGTAGAAATTCCTAAAAACAAATTCGTAGTTATAACGGGGCTTTCCGGTTCTGGGAAGAGTTCACTTGCAATGGATACGATCTTCATAGAAGGGCAAAGGAGATACTTGGAGAGTCTATCAACATACGTTAGACAATTCATAGGTGAGTTGAAAAAGCCTGATGTCGATAGCATAGATGGGCTTTCTCCTTCTATTGCAATCGATCAAAAAAGCGTATCACACAATCCCCGTTCAACTGTTGGAACTGTTACGGAGATCTACGACTATCTAAGGGTATTGTATGCTCAAATCGGTGTCCCTCATTGTCCAAAGTGCGGGAGAGAATTGCAGAAGATGTCTGTGGATGAGATAGTTGACAATATTACCAAACATTTTGAAAATGATCGTATTACCTTGTTGTCGCCTGTTGCAAGGGATAAAAAAGGAACTTTCAAAGACGAATTTGAGAAATTCATAAGCAGAGGTTACACACGTATAGAAGCAGATGGAATCATCTATCGTCTAGATGAAACACCAGAACTGAACAAAAATGTGAGGCACAACGTCAGTCTTGTAATCGATAGAATCATTCCTTCTGAAAGCGATATTCACAGGTTGTTTCAATCAGTTGAGTTAGCACTTAAAGAGGGCAATGGTTTTCTCATTATCAGGAGCGAGAATGGTCATGAACGTCTCTATTCCGAAAAGCTGTCTTGCCTCTCGTGTGGTCTTTCAATGCCGGAGATCAATGCTAAACTTTTCTCATTCAACAATCCTTATGGTGCATGTCCGGATTGTCACGGACTGGGATTCAAACTAGAGGTAGATGAAGGGTCCCTCTTTGAAGAAGAAAAGCCTGTTATTGAAGCTCTGAAGATCGGTCATAAAACAGATGGTTGGTTGACAAGACGCATGGAAAGAATACTCAGTGATTACAAAGGTGATAGGAACAAACCATTCTCAAATCAACCGCAGGAGGTGAAAGAAGCATTACTCTACGGCACAGAATATTTTGAAGGGCTTGTTGCATTGGTAAAGGAAAGATACGAAGAATACACATCGGAAGAAACCAGAGAATGGTTAGTTGAGAACTTCTTCACAGAACGCACATGTCAATCCTGCAGGGGGAAGAAATTGAAGCCTGAAGCGTTAAGCGTTCTTGTAGATGACTTGAGCATCATAGATTTCACAGATTTACAAATTTCAAAAGAGTTGGAAATTGTACGAAAGTTACCTGTCAAGTTGACTCAAAAACAATATGAGGCAGTACGGGAATTGATCAATGAAATAGAAAAGAGGCTTGATTTCTTAGAGAAGGTTGGTCTTGGGTATATAACGTTGTCAAGAAATGTCAGGACTCTTTCTGGTGGTGAGGCACAGCGTATAAGATTAGCAACTCAAATTGGTTCGAAGTTGACAGGAGTTACATATGTACTGGATGAACCAACGATAGGGCTCCATCAAAGGGATAATGATAGGTTAATTGATATGCTCAAGCAACTCAAAGATTTGGGAAACACCGTAATCGTGGTAGAACACGATGAAGAGGTCATAAGAAGCGCTGACTATGTCGTAGATATAGGGCCTGGAGCAGGAGTCGGTGGTGGAAAAGTCATCTTTTCCGGTACTGTAGAAGAACTGATGAACTGTGATAAATCGCTCACGGGTAGGTATCTTAGCGGTAAAATGCGAATCGAAGTACCGCAGAGCCGTAGAAGTGGAACAGGGAAGTTCATAAAGCTTGTTGGCGCAAGGCATAACAATTTGAAGAACATAACCGTTCAGTTTCCCATAGGTGCTTTCATCTGCGTTACCGGTGTCAGTGGCTCAGGTAAGAGCTCCTTGATTTTGGATACACTTTACCCAGCTCTTTCAAACAAGCTCTACAGGACAAAGTACGAAGTTGGACAATATGATAGGATAGAAGGGATCGAAGAGATAGATAAGGTCATTGCGATAGATCAGTCTCCCATAGGAAGGACACCGCGCAGTAATCCTGCGACTTATACAAAGGTGTTTGACTCGATCAGAGAGTTATTTGCCATGGTACCCGAAGCAAAAGCACGTGGTTACAGCAAAGGCAGATTCAGTTTCAATGTCAAAGGTGGTAGATGTGAAGCATGCGCTGGTCAAGGTGTTGTTAAGATCGAGATGATGTTTCTACCTGAGGTATATGTAGAGTGTGATATATGCAAAGGGAGTAGGTACAATTCAGAAACGCTTGAAGTGAAATACAAAGGCAAGACCATCGCAGATGTATTAGATATGACTGTTGAAGAAGCACTTGAGTTTTTCAAAAACTTGCCATCGATAAGTGATACATTGAAGGTACTCTCTGACGTTGGTCTGGGGTACGTCAAGCTCGGCCAACCGGCTACAACCCTCTCTGGTGGGGAGGCACAGAGGGTGAAACTTGCGTCAGAATTGAGAAAAAGGGCAACGGGTAGAACCCTCTACATCTTAGATGAACCAACTGTGGGGCTTCATTTTGAAGATGTGAAGAAATTGATCGAGGTACTCAATCGATTGGTTGATAAAGGAAATACTGTGATAGTCATAGAGCACAATCTTGACATCATAAAATCTGCGGATTACGTAATAGACCTTGGACCAGAAGGTGGAAATGCAGGAGGCTACATCGTTGCAACAGGCACACCTGAAGAAATAGCACGATCCGAAACTTCGTGGACTGGTAAATACCTTAGAGAGGCTCTGAATAGGTATAACAAGTTTAGTGAATGGAAAGAAGAACTGGTTATTAGGGAGGTATCGATTTGAGAATCTGCGTAGCAACAAAGAATGGAAACAAACTTCATGAAATCAAGTTGGTCCTACCTTCCTTTGTGGAATTGGCAATTGAGGACCTTGACATCGATGTTGAAGAAGATGGTGACACATTCATCGAGAATTCGGTCATCAAGGCAATAGAATATGGTAAGCACCTCGATGAACCAGTTGTTGCTGATGATTCAGGCCTATCGATCGAGGCACTCGATGGATTTCCCGGTGTCATGAGTGCACGTTATATGGATGGCCATAACTACGTCGAAAAAATGGAGAGCATACTAACTTTGTTGAAGAACTCAGATGATAGGTCTGCAAAGTTCATATGTGCAGCAACCTATTTCAATCCCAAAACCAAGTTTCTGCTCTCCATAGAAGGTTACGTACATGGAAGCATTGCGCACGAAATAAGAGGCAATCTTGGTTTTGGATATGACCCCATATTCATTCCTGATGGCTATGATCAAACTTTTGGAGAGCTAGGGGAAGAAGTAAAAAGAGCCATAAGTCATAGGAGTAACGCGTTCAAGAAATTGTTTGATCTACTCTTGAAAACGGGGGAGATTGGATGAGTATTGGTGATCGTTCTATTGTAATCCATGCCGATAGATTATTAACGCCTGACGGAATACCACCGTTCAGAGGGACAGAAATGAGAAAAGTTAACGAGGCATTCGATGTCGACATAGTCGTCGAAAACGGTATCATAGAAGACATACGTCGACACAAAGATGCACATATTTCTGCAAAACTCGTCACTCCGGGCTTATTTGATGTACACACGCATATCCCATTCATCGGGTCACGCTCGAAGGAATTCATCATGCGTGCACAGGGAAAGAAATACGTAGAAATTCTGCAGTCTGGCGGAGGAATTCATCATACAACGGAACTTGTCAGAAATGCAACCGAAGATGAGCTGTTCAGACATTCCAGAGAATGGATCAAGAAGTTTCTTTCCCATGGTATCGTCGGGCTGGAATGTAAGAGCGGTTACGGTTTAGATGTAAAAAACGAATTAAAGCAACTCAGGGTGATAAAGAGACTACACAAATCGTTTCCTCTAAAGATTTCAAGCACATTTCTTGGCCTTCATGCAAGGCCCAAAGATAAGACAGTAGACGAATATCTTGATGAGTTGAAAGAAACGTTGCCTGTCATAAAAAATGAAAATTTAGCACAGTTCGTAGATGCCTTTTGCGATAAAGGGGCATACGAACCAGATGAAATAGAAGAATTCATGGTGTATGCTAAGTCACTTGGCTTCGATTTACGATTACATGCAGATGAAATAGAGAATGTAGGTGCAACAAGACTAGGAATAAAACTAGGTGCAAGGAGTGTAGACCACGTACTGAAGATAGACACTTCCGACATCTCTGTACTCTCCAGATCAAGCACAATGGTTACACTGATGCCAAATACAAGCTTTTATTTGGGAGAGGGCTTTGCCCCTGCAAGAGAATTGATAGACTCAGGAGTAGCAATTGCGTTAGGTTCAGATTTCAACCCTGGTTCTGCCCCAATATATCAACCTGGCTTTGTGATGCACCTTGCCATTAAATTTCTAAAGATGGAACCGGAGGAGATCTTAACTGCATACACATCGAATGGGGCATATTTATTGGGGCTTAACTCTGGCATCATTGTACCGAAATTCTCGGCAGATTTGATTCTATGGAAGACATCCGAGTTCATTGATATACCGTACATGTTCCAGGAGAACTTCGTAGATCATGTGCTTATAGATGGGAGGATAGTCGCCTGAAGCCAAACAAGGAATCGAATAAGTTGAACGACTCCCCAAATTATAAGGCAAAAATACGTCATGATGTTACACTTTTCTTTTTAGTTGTTCTAACTGCAGGTATCACTTTTTTAGTTGTAAGATTCGGAAAAACCATGAATTTCACAGATACCGTTATTGTTAGGATAGATGGAGAAATGCGATACCAATTTTCACAGCCGGGAGTTTGGGAGATAAGAAATTCCCAAAGACAGTATATAACGACATTGCATTACGATGGCAACCAAATCTGGGTTACAGATTCCAACTGTCCAGACAGGATCTGTGAGAAGACTGGGAGAGTAAAGCAAGGGGGAAATATAATTTGCGTACCGAACAAGATGATCATAGAATTCAAAAAGAAGGACAGGACAGAAAGCTCGGACACGACAGACGTACAGACGTGGTAACATTAGGCGTTATGGTAGCTATCAGCAGTGTTGTATACGCCTTGGAAGGACTGATACCTTTCCCGGTGCCAGGTGGTAAGTGGGGATTTTCGAATTTCCTTGTTCTTTACCTTTCGTTTTTTTCGGGAATTACAAATGGTATCATACTTGCTGTTTCAAAGTCTCTACTTGGCTCAATACTCTCAGGAACTATACTTACACCGGGCTTCTTTATGGGATTCTTAGGCAGTTTGGCGGCAGCCATTCTGCAAGGTGCAGTAGCAAAGCTAGATATCTTTGGCTTGTCGGGTATCAGTATCATAGGAATGCTTGCAAATAACATTGTCCAGTTTCTTGTCGGAAGTTTCTTGATTGGTTCTCCTGCTATATATACACTCTTGCCATTGGTGATATTCTTAGGTTCTTTCTCTGCTCTGGCAAATGCATATCTTGCTAAGCAGACTGAAAAGGTATTTGAGAGTTTGGAAGAGCGTTAGTTTAAAACTTCGAAAGGCGACAGGGGGTGATGAGACATGATCAGGAGATCCGATTTTCCAAAGAATTTCTGCTTCGGTACTGCAACAGCTTCTTACCAAATAGAAGGTGCAGTAGATGAAGATGGTAGAGGACCATCGATATGGGATGTTTTCTCTCATATGCCTGGCAAAACATTCAACGATGAAACAGGAGACATAGCATGCGACCATTACCATAGATACAAAGAAGATGTACAGATAATGAAAGATATAGGTCTCGATGCGTATCGTTTTTCCATCTCCTGGCCACGTGTTATGCCGGATGGAAAGAGCATCAACCAAAAAGGTATCGATTTCTACAATCGATTAGTGGATGAGTTACTTGAAGCAGGTATCACACCTTTTGTAACGCTCTATCACTGGGATCTTCCATATGCGTTGCACGAAAAGGGTGGGTGGCTGAATCCGGACATAGCCATGTATTTCAGGGCATATGCTACATTCATGTTCGATGAGTTGGGAGACAGAGTAAAACATTGGATAACATTGAACGAACCTTGGTGCTCTTCATTTTTGGGGTACTTTATGGGTGAACATGCACCTGGGCATCAAAACTTGCAAGAAGCACTAATAGCCGCACACAACTTACTTCGAGCACATGGCTATGCTGTACAGTCGTTCAGAGAAGAAGTAAAAGATGGCGAAGTGGGACTAACGAACGTTGTAATGAAAATCGAACCAGGTGATTCAAGGCCTGAGAGCTTTTTCGTAGCCAGTTTAGTGGATAAGATCGTTAATGCGTGGTTTCATGATCCTGTTATATTTGGCAGTTATCCAGAAGAAGTTGTCAAAACCTACTCAGAGAAAGGGCTTCAAGTACCTTTAGATGATTTCTCCATCATCTCAAACCCCATAGATTTCTTCGGTGTGAATTACTATACTCGCACATTAGTAGTATATGATGAAAATGATCCACTTGGTTTCTCATATGCTCAAGGAGACCTACCCAAGACGGACATGGGATGGGAGATCTATCCGCAGGGCTTGTTTGATATGCTGGTTAATCTAAAGGAAAGATATCGATTGCCACTATACATAACGGAAAACGGGATAGCCGGACCTGATAAAGTTGAAAATGGACGAGTTAGCGATACATACAGAATTGAATACCTTGAGAAACATTTTGAAAAGGTTCTGGAAGCAATAGAAGCAGGAGTTGATGTGAGGGGATATTTCATCTGGTCACTTATGGACAATTTCGAGTGGGCACATGGATATTCTAAGAGATTTGGGATTGTGTACATCGATTACAACACACAGAAAAGGATATTGAAAGATAGCGCAATGTGGTTGAAAGAATTTCTGAGGTCTTGATTATACGACTGCGGATATTCAGAGCAATTGTAAAGGCACACAAAGACATACAAGATGGCAAAAGCCATCTTGTATGTTATGTATATTATTTTAAACCATACAGTCTTTCTCTCGGGCTAATTATCTCTGTAATCCTGACACCAAAGTTCTCATCGATTACAACTACTTCACCCTTAGCAATGAGCTTGTTGTTGACGTATACATCTACAGGTTCTCCCGTCAGCTTATCCAATTCTATCAGGGAGCCTACGCCGAGTTCCATGACTTCCTTCAGCGTAAGTTTCGTCCTACCAAGTTCGACTGTTATATTTAATGGGACATCAAAGAGTAGCTGCAGACGTTCATCAATTGCGATACTTTCCTCCGATGTCTGACTACTAGCCTTGCCAAAATCTTCAAACTGCGCTGGCCTAGCTGCAACTGTTGGCTTTTCTTCCTTTTCTGAGCGCAAAATATCTGCAGTTGGTAAAGTAGAATTAACAGGTTTTGGGCTCTGCCTTGGTTTCTCACTCGGTTCGGTAACCGGAGGAACAGTGGGGCCCGATATCATTCCATGCAATTTCCTAACAAATGGCACAGGCATAGCAAGGAAAAACTGCGCTGCTTCCAGATCTTCTATATTCATTGTGAAGTTGACCTTAGCAATTCTGTCTGATTCTGCACCAATCGGCGGAAATTTTGTGTTCAGATCGCTGAAATTGAATATCTCTATAGTTGGTGGTGTTATACTTATCGGGCTCTTGACCATATCGGAAAGTGAAGTTGCAGCAGTTCCCATCATTTGATTCATGGCTTCACCAATTGCACTGAGCTTGAAATCGTCCAATTCTGTACTTTCTGCTCCACCAACTCCGCCCATCATTATATCTGCAATTTCCGCGGAAGTCTCCTTTTCCAGTACAAGAACGCTGATGCCTTCAACTACTCCCTGAAAGTCAATCGTGACACATACCTTTTCACCAGACAGTCCTTTCCTGAGCTCTCCAAGTGTCATTACCTCCACCCCAGGAATGGATATGTCAACTTTTCTTCCTAAAATAGTCGAAAGTGCAGTGGCTCCACTACCAAGTATTATGTTACCTATTTCACCAATCATATCCTTTTCTATATCGGTCAAGCTCTCAACTTGCCCTAATAAAGCATCGAGTTCTTCTTGCGAAACGAAATCATCACTCATCATTGTTTTCACCTTCTTCGATTATCTCAGTAATCCTCACAGCATAATTGCCCTTGTACTGTCCTGGCTTAGCTAAGAACTTCGTCTTTCCATTAACCTTTATCTCTATTGGTTCATCATAATGTTCTTTCAACCTAATAACATCGCCCACTTCTAAAGTTAGTATTTCACCAAGTGTGAGAACAGTTTCACCGATTTCTGCGATGACCTCAACCCTTGTCTTTTGAAGGTTCAATTTGAGATTATCCAAGTGTTCTTTGGTTATCTCCTTTTGCTTCACTTTAAACCAACTCTGCGTTGTAAGCTTTTCACTTATTGGTTCTATCAGAGAGGCTGGCCAACAAATGCTCATATACCCTTCCACTTTACCGAAGTTGACGAAGAATGTGATTGCCAAAACCATTTCACTGCTTGGAACGATTTGGACAAACTGCGGATTTGTTTCGACTGATTCGACAACCGGTATGAATGGATGAACGGAGATCCAAGCCTGAGAAAGTGAAGTGAGCAAATTAACTATTTCCTTCCTTATTATCCCAATTTCTATTTCAGTTGGTATTCTCTTCGTATCCGCTACCTCACCAGGTCCGCCTAACAGAATATCTAGAATGCCATAGAATATTTCAAGGCTGATGTTCAATATAGCACTACCCACGAACTCTCGTGCTGTGAAAATCGTTACAAAAGATGGGTTACCTATCGATTTCATATATTCATCATATGTAAGCTGATCTATTCCAACAACATTGACCGAGGTAAATGATCTCAATTTCCCTGAAAGATAAGTTGAGACACTTCTCCCGAAGTTTTCGTGAATCATCTGAATCGTTCTTATCTGCTCTTTTGAGAATTTCTGTGGTCTCAAAAAATCATACGTGCGAATTCTCTTCTCTTCGCCTTCTTTTTTTACTTCCTCTATATTCACTTCTCCTTGCGATAAAGCAGACAATAACCTATCTATTTCCTCTTGGCTAAGGACATCAGACAAGTGTGATTACCTCCCGCCATATTCTCTTTTTATTTTTTCACTGTACTGTACTGACTGCCTTTATGTATATGTAGACATTCAAGACTCCGAACTTTTCATTTTCTCCAGTAAACCCCGTCACTTGATTAACAGCTTCCCTTATTTGTTTTTTCAGCAGATCGATTCCTGCAGGTGTTACCAAATCAAAGCGTTCCTTGCTCAGAAAGATCGTTGCGAGTGCATCCATTATTTCATCGTTTTTCTCAGCCACAGCAGCTCGGCAAGTTTCACTTCCCACTAATAGCGTAAGCGAATCAATGACTGCAACTTCACGCCCGCCTTTAAGTAAAAATGTCTGATAAGTACCAGACTGTACTACAACCGCCTTTATCTGAGTCGGGTTCTTGACTGCCTCTGCTTGTTGTTGAGGTTGACTGTTTGAACCCAAAAAGAAAAAAACTACAAGACTTACTACTAAAGAGACAATTAGCGGTAAGATAATTATTTTTACTATTTCAGGTACTCCTTTTTTCTTTTTCTTTCCTTGGTCAACTTGTGATTCCATGTCCTCTGGCATCATATCAACTCCTTGTTTCGCGCTTGACTAAGATCTCGATCCTTCTATACTTGTTTCTCACATTTTCCACAGCTTCGTTATATTTTCTAGTAGCTTTCTCCAATTCAGTTTGATACTCTCTCAAAGATATTTTACCACTTTCATATTCTTTTGTGAGCCTCGAGACATCGTAATCATAACTTGCTTTTGCAGATTTCAGTTCTTTATTCACATCGACATCTCCTTTTCCAATCGGTACAAACCTATCCGATGAGTAAAAATAATCGACATCAAACAATCCTGAGCGTACTTCTGCTATTCTCTCTATGCTCCTTCTCTGCTTTAAATCAGTCAGCAGGAAATTCACAACACTCGAAGCCCGTGCACTACTCAAATGCCAATTTGAAGGATATATCGAATCAGGAGTAACTGGTCTATCATCGGCATATCCCCTGACTTCCAATATATTTGAAGTATGTTCTATGATAATTGCACCCAACTTCTCTATCATCTCTTTGGCCTCTGCAGTTAACCTTGCGCTTCCAGGTTCAAATACCTTGAAATTGCTCAGGGTGATTAACGTTCCTTCGTCCTTCTCTTCTATAGTGACTCTACCTTCGTATTCTTCTGATATCCTGAGCAAGTCTTGATATACACCCGGCTTGGAAGAAATCAGCGCTTCTTCACTCATAGTCTGTCCACCAATCAGAACACTTGGCGGGTTACCGCTAAGTGCTACGCTCATACCAACTGCCGTCTGTTGAAATTTGCCAGGTGCTATTGTAGACATCGAAAAGAGTAGAACAAAGAAAGTCAGAAGCAGCGTTACCATATCACCATAAGTATTAAGCCACAATGGTACAGATTTGCAAACACATCTTTCTTTCTTTGCCATTAAGCACCAGCTCCCTGAATCTGGGCTTCATACTTCGTCTTCTCAGTCGATGGTAAATAAGACTTCAGCTTTTCTTCGAGCACTCTCGGGTTTTCGCCAGCTTGTATGGAGACTACGCCTTCAAGTATCATCCTCTTCGATAGTTCAACATCAGCTGTTCTTCTTGATATCTTCTCTGCAATCGGAATTCCAATGACATTTGCAAGGATCGAACCGTACAGAGTTGTTATCAATGCAACTGCCATTGCAGGACCCAACGTCTCAGGATTATTCAAATTCCTCAACATCTGAATGAGCCCTATGAGTGTACCGATCATGCCAAATGCTGGTCCAAAAGTCCCAAGTGAGTCGAAGAAGGCTTTTTCATCCATCATCTCTGTTGTTACCATATCTATTTCTATCTCCATCATATTCTTAAGGACTTCTGGTTCAGTACCATCGACAACAAGTTGAACTGCCTTCTTCAAGAACGGATCTTGAATTTCTTCTAAATTCCCTTCCAATGAAAGTAGTCCTTCCCTTCTTGCCTTTTCAGAAAAAGTGACAAGCGTCCTCAAATTCCCAATGTAGTCGATCTTTGGTTCCTTGATTGCTCTCATTATCACACCAAAAATCCCAAAAACAACGTTCTTTTTACTAGCTGTAATTGCAGCTGAAATGGCGCCTCCAAACGTTATGAGAATAGCAGGAAAGTTCAGAAATGCTTCGAAATCACCAGTCCCACTGATGATTCCGTATAGCATCATAACAAATCCCAAGATCACTCCTATAATTACAGTTATATCCACTATTCATCACCTACCAACGGAGGTAAGAATATCTTCTTCTTGTATTCTAATATCTTTTTAACCACCTCTTCAACTGGTTCGGTTACGATGTATTTCCTTCCGTTAAATAGAGTTATCGTTGTATCCGGGTTTGCTTCTATCTTTTCTATATACTCAGCATTTATGTAAAACTCCTTACCATTAAAACCCGTGACTCTGATCATAACATCCACCTTCTAACTAGTAGCCTGACATTCTTATTATCGACCTACTGAATACTTAATAAACTATTTTCTATCTTCTGAGATTCACCACTTCTTGTAGTATCTGATCAGCCGTGGTAATCGTTCTCGCATTTGCTTGGAAGCCTCTTTGAGCTATTATAAGTTTTGTGAATTCCTCGGAAAGATCAACGTTGGACATTTCAAGTGCACCGGCAACCAGAGAGCCGAAACCACCTTTATTTGCTTGACCAATTCTTGCTGTCCCACTATTGGCACTCTCTCCATACAGTGAGTTACCAACTTCGAGCAAACCTGCTGGATTATTGAATGTAGCGAGGGCAACCTTCCCCAATGTATCGACTAATCCATTGGTAAAAGATCCAACAATTTCACCATTTTCCGATATTGAGAACGACTCGAGAACACCTTGAGCATTACCGTCTTGGCTTTTTACAAACGCATCTGCAAGTGCAGCAAATTGTGTCATGCTGGTCAGATCAATTTTTATTTTGACCGTACCATCACCATTCTCGCCGGCGTTGAACATAATTGCATCGATATTCTCTCCCTCGCTTATCTGTCCCGTTGAGGGGTTGAAAGAATTAACTCCCAAAAGTCTACCCGTTTTGTCGAACCTGATAACCCCGAAACTCCCGCCTGATATTTCCGTTGCCGTGTCGTAATTGGACAGGTACTTGATGTTTTCACCCGATGCACTCCTTATCCTGAATGCCCATACATTTTCCTTATCGCCATAAACTGGTGCAAGCTTTACAAAATCAGTATAGAGGGTGTATGGATTACCAAGCGAGTCGTAGACTTGTGTAGAAGTAGTATAGAATGGTGACTCAAAAGAAACAACGGCAAAATTCGTTGGGTTATCAGCTTCGTAGAACCTTGGCTCACCAGCACCTGGCACTGCTAACAGATCTACCTTGGAAGGTTGATAAATATCATCTACATAAGCATTTCCAACAGCAAAACTGCTGTCGTATAATGTATTGTCGCCATTGACAAGCAGGGTATTATATATTCCTAGTACATCACCAGAAACCGAGTCTTTCGCTATCCTTGTAACACCGTATTTTCCTTGCGTATATTCAAAGCTTACCCTTCCACTACCTCCGTCATCTGTTGCAGTAACAATTTCAGAGCCAAAGACCTTTCCGTTGATCAGTATTTTTACCCTATACTGCGTGCCTGCAACCAAGGAAGCGTCCGTAATGCTTTGAGTACCATGAGCCGATATATCCTGTGCTGCAACGGTTGTTGGCGTTCCATCTATGTTTTCTATCATATACTGAACCGTGAAGTTCCTGCTCAACTCTCCTGCGGATGCTGAGGAGACAACCTGAGAGTCGAATTCCATATTTGGGGGCATTACTTCTTGTGTAGATGATGCAACTTCAACAGTATACGTCTCACCATTTACAAGCTTTTCTGAATTGATTACTTCCGTTAGATGTTGATTTAGAACATTTCTTGACAGGGTATCGACGATTTTTCCTGTGGAATCTCTTATTATGAATAGGTAGTTACCATCTTGCTGTTGAATCGGTGTTGTGATAGTTAGAGTGCCAGAACTTGCCGTACCTGTAACTGTTTGCTTTATTGCTCCAGAACTCACCACATTGCCGAATTTATCGAACTTCATGTATATTCTGCCATCGCTCTTATCATCCAAATTTGCATCGACCTTCCCTATGTAAATTTGATAATCGCCGAACGTGTCTTCTAGCCCTCCAAAATCCCTTTCAAAGACGACCTTTGTATTTATCGTCTTTCCACCATAACCATTTATAGAAATAACGAGTTTCTCAGGCCCCACTCTGGCATCAAGGTTTCCTGCAAGGGACATCCTCGACGTTTGCTTAGCAGCCATGCTCAATCCAGAAGAAATCTGGATGTTCCCTATTGGTTTGTTTGTATCGATAAACCTTCTGCCGGTTGTCGGGTCCACTTCAGCAACCCAGCCTTCCAATTTCAGACCTGTAGTCGGCTGAACGATCGTGCCGTTAAGGTCAAGGTCGAAATTCCCAGCACGTGTGTAATAGTACCTTTGCCCATCGGAAAGGATAAAAAATCCTTCACCTTGAATTGCAAGGTCAGTCTTCTTTCCAGTATTTTGGAAACTCCCTTGGTTCATCATCTTATCAATCGATGCAACACGTATACCATATCCGATTTGTTTTGGATTTGTGCCTCCTGTGTTGTCAGTAGCTCTTCTAGACATATCCAATATCTGAGAGAAGTTTGTCGCATATGTGACTCTCGAGCCCTTAAAACCTGTAGTATTCACATTTGCGATGTTGTTACTGACAACATCAATCTCTTGTTGGAATCCCTGTAGACCAGAGACCCCACTGTAAAGTGATCTCATCATACGCCTTCACCTCTATGCATAGATTTCAGATATTTGCGAAATATCGTAAACAACATCGTTGATTACTATCTTTATATTACTGCCATCGAACCGTACACCGCTTACTACTCCGCTCTCAACACATGGTATTTCTTCAAAAGTTCCATCAGAATTTGCTTTCAGTACCTCGAATACATATTTTCCATCCTTAACTTTTGTCCCGGATTGATCTTTTCCATCCCAAGCCAATAGCTGCATACCTGCATCTACCTGACCGACCCGTTCTTCCCTAACGAGTTTGCCGTCTGAGTCGTATATTCGTATAACTATATTTGAAGGTGAGTCGAGATTGAAGACCTTTGTTTCAGCAACACTATCTTCAACGTTTATCGTGTTTGTTTTCACTACAGCGGTCTTTCCTATCATGGACACGGCTTGGGTCCGATAAAGCTGTGATGCAGTCTCAACAAATGTTTGGACAGATTTACTCATATTCATGATCTGCTCTACACTGGAGAGTTGTGACATCTGAGCTATGAAATCTTGGTCTTTCATAGGTTCGAGTGGGTCTTGATTCTTTAACTGTGTTGTTAGCAGTCTAAGAAAAGCTTCCTTATCAAGTTCCTTCTTGATAGTTCTATCGGTCTCGGTCGTAAAGAGGTTAGATACCGTTCCCACGTTCATCATCATCTTTTATCACCCACTTTCTCTTTTTATTCTCATCCTCTTGTTCTCTACGTTCATCATAATTCCGACTATTTTCATTGTTTTGATTTTTGTTCTGCCCCTGGTGTTCTTGATCATAGTATCTTTCTTCTTGTTTTACTTTCACTTCAAACGTCTTTATATCCAAATCGAGATTTGCTAATCTGTCTTTTAGGATATAGGAGTTCTTCTCGATTACCTCTTTTGCCTTCTCGTTTTCAGTCATAAAGACTATCTGTATCTGTTTCCCTTCTTTTTTCAGTTCCACATCCAAGTTTCCGAGCTGTTCAGGATAGAGTTTCATCTGCACCTTTTCTTCCAACTTGTACGATGTGGTGAATTGCCTTATCTTCTCATAGATTTCTTCAAGATTCCTTGAATTCTGCAACCTCTCAGCCATATCGAAATCGTTTGCTTGATCAGTCTGACCAGATTGTTCGATGGGATCTGCAAGGCCATCGCTTGATTTTGTATTGCTTGTTTTATAGCTGAGTTCTGCGAGTCTTTCAACGAATTTGTTAGATATCTTTGGTTTATCCTCCAGTTCACTTTGCGGATTGCCTGAATTCCTATTTTCTTTCATCTCGTTATATTCTATTCGAATAGACTTTATCTCAAATCTATTCTTCGATACCCCTTCTGTATTATTCCTAACGTCCTTGTGCGATTCGGAATAGCTTTGATTATTCTGGCTTGATTTGGACACTTCTTCTTTGGTCACCTCTGTAGTAATTTCATTTGCTAGTTGATCCGATTTTACTTTATTCGTTGAGCTACTCGATTTTGACATCCTGATATCCTTCACAAGCTCACTCATGATAAAAGCGCCAGAATTCGCCTCTTTGTTACTGATCTTATCTTTATTGCCTCCAGTCTTCTCACTGTCCTTGCCCTTGGTTGTCACATTTACACTGTTTTGCTGGTATACATAGACTGGTTGTTGTACATTACTTGTAAGTCCAATCTGTGTTGTGGAATTACCATTTCTTATCGATTTTACTAATTCTTCAATACCTGTATTTATTCTAACTGCTATGTCCAAAATCCCTTTCGAAGATTCGCTTGTACCGTTTATATCATGCTTAGCCTCTCCACTCATTTTTTGCCCTGCGATGAGTCTAGTGGGGGCTGGAGAGACTTCTGCATCAATATATGCTCTATATGCTCTATCCACATTGCCTAGAAGAACCTGTGTTGAAAGTATCAAGTAGCTTTCGTTGGTTTTCTCAACAAAAGAGTTAAAGGTACTACTAAAGGTACTAATTGTGTTTGGAAATCCTACCACTCTTTCTTCGGAGTTTTTCAAATTCAAATTGATCTGCTCTTTGCTTGTGTTTGATACTTCAGGATTAACAACTATGCCTTCTCTTATACTATTCACATCGTTGCCTAAAGCAACTGCACTAACATACATATTCTCAGTATTTCGAGTGTCTATCTGCCCCTTAATCAACATAGTGGCATCGCTATCACTAGCATCTTGCACTTCGACAAGCTTCACGATTGCAATGCCTTTATTAGGAGTACCCTTTGAAACATCAACGACAGATGTGCTTGACTTATCTGTCGTAACCGTCGAGCCGGTGGAACTACTTTTTTGCTGAGACTGAGAAGAACTATCATGCTCTGCAACTTGCCGGCTTTTCGTGGCTTCTTCCAGTATCTTCAGAACACTAGTCAATATTGGGACGTTACTTTGCTTGCCATTTTCTGTTGCTTGAATAGTTTTCTCGGCATCTGGTTTTAGGATGTCTTTATATCTATTCATTACCTGTATTGGTTCGGATGTTTTTTGAGATATGTCCTGTGATTCCTTTTTGCTAGCATTGTTAGTGGTGTTACCGGGTATGTGTTTCAGACTCTCAGCACTAGTTTGAGTCAATCTCCCTAGCGTTTGTGGTACTTGTTTGATCATTTGCTCAATAGCCGACTTTTCTGACTCACCTTTTACCTGTTGAGTACTATCATCTGTCCTCTGACTTTGGTCTCCCCCTTGTGTTTGTGCCTTTTGCATGCTTAATTCCACTTTTGTCTTATTTGTGTTTGTTGTGTTGGTCCTATTTGTTGTCGTATTATCCTTACCTAAGGAGCTATCTTGATGATATATAGAATTTTGAACATCTGGTATGTTTTGCTCGGAGGTAGTTGCTGCCTGCGTTTGCATTTCATTCTTTGCTTGCTTTACTTGGTTCTCATAGTGATTTTCTGTACGGGTTGTAGCAGATGAACCTAGCTTTTCGTTTGATGTTTTATTCGTCTGCAAGAATTTATCGTCATATTTCGACCTGCCTTTCACCGTTTGCCCTCTATCTATTTCTTTATCTGTCTCCTGATCCACGTTCTCACCCTTAGTGTTTTTGAGGTCCTCATTCTCTATTTTCACAACCTTGACAGCGTCGTCTGCGCCTTCTTCTTTATGCCCCGGAATTTTCCCTTTAATTGAATCGTGTATATCATCCTCTTGTAGTATGGCGCGTTTTTCACCGTCGTTATTTGATACATCATCTTCGGCACTCAGTCCTTTTGACTCCACATGCTCTTGGAGTGCCTTCGATTCTTTCGATTGTTTCGACTCCTTAGAAGCAATCTTCGTACCATCTTGGGGAGTACTGTCTGTTTTAGATAACTCCAAATCCTTCGTTGTTTTCAATTTGCTGAGTGGATTTGCAGAATCACCGTTGACATTCTTACCAGCATTCTTTGCAGGTTCTTTGGAAAGATTTGAGGGCCACGCACTTTTGTTGTCAGTAGTGCTGGATTGATCAACTTCAGTATCCATTTTTGCCTTCAGTTCTTCAATAACGCCCTTGAGGACATCTTCAAAAGCTGGGTTATTCTGAGCAATATCATTCAGTTTTTTCAAATCTATGCCAGCAAGTTCCTGACTCTGCATCAGTTTCGTTAGATTGACCACATTGATCAAGGTCGTACCCCCTTATTCATAATCGCTATGAAAAGCTCTTCGTTGCTATCTTTGATATCTCTAAGCAATCTCACCGTTGTTTGCGAATCAACGTTCGACAAGATGTAAAGAATCAGATCTGGCCTTTTTTCAATTTTCTCTATGAAGCCCCACAATTCCTCATAGCTCATATCAGTCAAGAATGCGGAAACACCTTTGCTGAAACCACTTAGCGAGATGACTCTGGCCTCCGTAGTCACTAAATCATCGATTACATTTTTCAATTCTTCGACTTTGAAATCTATGTCACTTATTATTTGGTCAATACCCCCCATTTTTTCAACAACTTGGGCAGCTTTTTGTGGATTGACTGCCGTCAATTCTTGAACCATCTCAGCACGTGTATCTGCTGGCAGTTTTGAAAAAACAATTGCCAACGTATCCACAGACATGTTATCGGCATTCATCAATCTCCTCAACTGAACTGCATCTGAATTCAAGAAAGTGTCGACTATATCGTTCAATCTCCTAAGTGTTATCGTATCTTCAACTCTATTGAGTTCCTCTTTCAACCGTTGTTCTTTCCAGCTATTCTCTATCTCAGTTAGTGAGCTGATTATCCTTTCTACTTCTTCCTCTTTCATTGATAACTCTGCTTCCCTTTGCTGTACTTCGTTCATCAAACTATTCAATTGTTCTTGATATTTCTGGTATATTCTCTCAAAGTAATCTCCAGGGCTCAATGTTTCCAGGCTTTCATATTGTACATAATTCTTTATGAACGGTATCTTTGAAAAAACATAACTCACATAATTTTTCCACCCATGGAATGTACCTGCATCCGGGCCATACAGTTGTTTTGAAAGAAAGGATGAATATCCGAAAAGGAAGAGCAGTGAGAGGACGACAAGCGCTATCACAATACCAAGTATTATAGGAATTGCCTTACTTTTTTTCGCCACACCTTACACCTCCCAAGGTTGTCATTTTACTATTCTTTAGCCGTACTATGGTTTCCTTAATCACTAAAATGAGTAGACAGGGTGAACGAACTACCACCACCTATAGAGGTGGGTGGCTTCGTGGTCAATACTCGTAACCGAGCAAGTTTCCCCACGCTCAAAGGGCTGTTCCTTCCACAGAAAACAAATCATATAGCTAATTTCACCAAGTTCTTTGCTGCGTTTATATCTCTGTCATGTTTAGCACCACATTTTGGACATTCCCACTGCCTTATGGCTAAATTCTTTACATCTGGATTCTTATATCCACATTCACTACATGTTTGACTTGATGCATAGTCTTGTGGTGCTATTATTATCTCTCTGCCATACCAGACAGCCTTATATTCTAACATTCTTCTAAACTCCGACCATGATACTTTACTTATTGCCTTTGCTAATCTGTGGTTTTGTTGCATGTTCCTTACCTTTAAGTCCTCTAAAACTATAACTTGGTTTTCGTTTATAATTTTAGAGGATATTTTGTGTAGAAAATCTCTTCTTTGATTTGCTACTTTTTCATGTAGTTTTGCAAGGTATAACCTTGTCTTCTCATAATTCTTACTACCCTTTTGTTTTCTCGATAGCTCCCTTTGGACTTCCTTTATCCTCTTTTCTGCTTTGCTTAACCACTTTGGTTTTCTATCTTTGTTCCATCTGATAGTATTGCAAATTCCTTTATTCCCAAATCTATGCCTATTCTCCTGTCAACTCTTGGCAACTTTTCTATTTCTTCTGTTTCTACAAGTATCGAAGCATAGTATTTCCCTGTAGCTGTCTTTGATATTGTTACTGATTTTATCTTACCTGTGAAGGTTCTGTGTTGTTTAACCTTTATCTTAGTTTCTAGCTTTGGAACTTTTAGGAAACCATCTTCAAGCGTTACTGTCCCGTTCTGGTTATTTGTGGTATAAGACTGACGACCTTTCTTTTTCTTGTACTTGGGAAAGCATAACTTTGTATCTCTAAAGAAGTTTTTATATGCCTTTTCTAAATTTAACTGTGCGTTAGCAAGCGCAAGGCTATCTACTTCTTTTAGAAAAGTGTATTCCTGTTTATATTGTGCCGGTGTATTGTGCAACATTTTGCCTGTTTGCTTGTAATGCTCTATTTTATCGTATAGCATTTTGTTGTATATAAATCTCACACAGCCAAATACCTTGGCAAAATATTCTTGCTGTTCCTTTGTCGGATATATTCTGTATTTATATGCTCTTAGCACAGCTACACCT